>CAJDUE010000004.1_pt2 | contig 38473 bp, 41 predicted proteins | sample 7390401 | NCBI WGS metagenome assembly CAJDUE01 (sample SAMEA7055667, study PRJEB34461) | soil metagenome | biome: terrestrial ecosystem; feature: Peninsula; material: soil | place: Antarctica | collected 2016
CCATCTTCATGTAGCCTTCGTATGTCTTGGTGGCGTTCGAGCCTCGTACGCCGAGGACTCTCGAAGCTGGGCGTTCGTAGTAATTCATGAAAACGTCTGCTGCATCTGAAGCGGTCTTAGCTGCTTTTAGATGAGGCATAGTTGCACTCTGCGTATGCTGCAGCTCCCATATAATGAAATCTGTCTGGCACTCTATGGTGTCCCACTGTTTGTTGTGTGTCTGGGCATACCACATGAGTGTGCTATGTTTATAATTGCCGTTAGCGTCAGCGTTAAAGCCGAATCGGTCAAGCCTATCGTCGTATGAGCCCCACTGTCCCACGCCCCGCCCTGGTCCACCACCTCTTTGTTTAATGGTCGGGTCGAGTACTGATCCGGCAGATTCGACCATCAGGTTACCGATAACACCACTTGCCTGGGCCGGCGTAATACTGAGCTCGTTCATGAGGCGACCCATGACGTAGGCTCTGTTTGACCACTCAGGGCCCTGTGAGTTCAGAAGTTCAAGTGTCTTTGCACGTAGCTGCCCCGTTGTTTCAGGGCCTTTGATATGCGAGGTGTCTGGCGATGGCTTCTTTTGCTGTTCAGACTGGTTCAGCGGCGGGGCTGGTTGATTGTTGACTTGGGAAGATTGGGCTGACGCCTGAGCATCTTTTGCAGCAGCGGCGTCTGCTGCGGCCTTTTGAGTGGCGATTTCATCACTTAGTTCTGAGTCGGACATATTTTCTATCTGGGCTGCAGCAACAAGTCGGGTGATGGTACTAATCTGGGCCGCTGTGTAATACGGCTGACCGTTGGAATCCGTTTGCGAAAATTCAGTGAACTGTGAGATATCGCTGGCAAGTGAATCGAGCGCCATGTTGAGATACTTTATGTCAGACGCGTTGTTACCGGGCAGCGCAGCGACAAGCTGTTTGATTTGGCTGTTTGTCACGCTGTCGTCAACTGATTGAGGAAGTCTGGAAACTGCTATGGCGTACGCCATACGTTGACGAGCGTCTGGTGTCATACCGCTCACACTGCCTGAGTCCCAGCCATCTGACATGCCCTGCAAAAGTGTAGTTACGGGCGTGTTATCTTTAAATTGGTTTTCGAAGCGCGGTCCCCATACGCTTGAAATCGCATTGAGCCGGTCACCGACAGTCGTATTGATGACGGCGATCTCCGCCGCTGATATCTGGGCTTGTTGCTCTTGAACAGGGGTCAAGATAACGGGTTCTGGGCTTACGACTTCGATACCAGGCGAGGTTGTGGTGGCAGTGGGAGAGGCTGTGTCGATAGTGGGTGGAGACAGCACTGCCTGTCCAATAGCTGCAGAAACCTGATCCGGATTAATAACCGTCTTTACGCGAAGTTCATGCTCGAGGTCAACCTCAAGCGGCAACGTGCTCACGAGTGTGCCTGCGCCATTGCCGGTGTTTGCGGACGTGAAGAGCCCAGTCGTCTTAGCTGCCTCGGTGATTGCACCGCCAGTGGCGATACCGAGGTTGATGACTAGTGGGGCTGATGGGTCTACAGCTCCTCGGTTGCTTGTTCGAGCCGCAGCAGCTACATAAGTCTTTTCTGCAGCAGCTGCATGCGGTGGGTTTACCAGCGAAGTGGCGACTATACCGATGCCTGCTGCAGCAGCAGCAGCTTTACTGGTGGAGCCCGCGTGCGCACGAATAAATTCTACTGGCGTCTGGGTGATGGTGAAGAACCGGGTTGATTGGGGCGAGGTGCCGACGCCACCTATGTAGGTCGGATCGCCGAGCTTCGGCTGCGTAGTCCTATATAATGGTGAGACAGATGAGTTTTTCACCAGGGTTATTTCCTCGGTTATATCCAACACATCCTCTGGGCCGATCGGGCGTTGCTTATCGTCGACGATTTGCTTGCCGCAAGCGTTGAGCACTTCGATAGTGGCACGCCGTATGCCTCGGTCGACCTTTGGGTCGGTCATCACTTGCTCCGCTTCCTCGAGTAGGTAGGTAATGGTCTTGTTCAGGTCTTCAAAGCCCCGAGGCAGCCGTGAAATGGTCGGGTCACCATTATCTCTCGCTGACTTGCGCGCTGCATCTAACTCAACGGCGATGGCCATGGTCGCTTCTTGCAAATCTGTAATCGTCTGTGCGGGCGGCAACTTACGTTTGTCTGATGCTAGGTATCTCGTCCCAACGTCCGTCAGGCACGAACTAAGTAGTGTAGTAGCGCGTTTTATGGGGTCTGCGGGCGGTCCAGCCCATTCTGAAAGGGCTTGATAACATATTGCACGAGGTCGTTGACCGCTATGCACGGCTCGACCGAAATCTTCTGCAATCTTGTCGGCGGTGGCTCGTCTTTCCTCTTCTCTAACAGGCAAACCATATAAGTTTTGTACTGCTTCGCGATACTTCTTGGCATTGAGCTCGCGCGGCCCTCTAGTGGCAAGCGAAACGACTTTTTCCACCGACGCAACCGTGTGACAGTGACCGTCAAGGATATCTGTCCATCGGGTATATGCGACTTCGTCATCGCCAGTTAGCTGCGTTATCTGTAATCCACCGCGGCGACGCAGGTCGAGAAATGTTTCCCGTATGGCGAGAGCTTCATGGTCATGAGTATCTGGTTGGGTGAGCCTACTAGACATACGATCGCCCTTATATGATACATAATCGGGTAAACGGTCTACGGAGACATTTAGTGCGTGAGCACGGCCAAGATAATCGACGGCCAATTGGGTCAAGCCTTTTATGTGCTCGTCGAGTTCTCCTGGGGATTGTACTAGTTCGCTCACCGTTCCTCCCCTAGCTGCTTCTTCAGGGGCTACTACTTCTTGATGCTGTACTCTATTAAACAATCCCATATCTATATCCCCTGTTTACTTTATGTTCTTCATAACAGCTTATGAATTCCAGTTGCTGCTACTTGCTTGGTTCCTCGCGTTTACATCTGCTGCGCTGACGACCGTTGTATCGGCGATCATCTCGCCTAGTTGTGCTATAGCACGACCAGCTGCCCTGATGTTATCTGCGCCAAGCTCAGCCATATTGTACAAATTGAAGCATGCACCCAAATAGGTCGTTGCAAGATCTCTCCGTATACCTTCGTTACTGGCGAGTACCTGCGCTATTTTGTATGTCGCAACTTGTTTCTCGGCCTCGGCCTCCGGGATAGCACCGTACAGTATGGTTAAAATTCTACGTGGATCTTCGATGCTATCTGCTTCCGCAATGGCATTATAGTCATCGTTTCCTTTGACAGCTCCAAAAAGTCGTTTCTTTGGGACCCCGGCCTCAGCGACTCCTCGGGCAGTGGCTTTGCGCATTGCATTTACGGCAATAGTTTCAAATTCCGCTTCCCTAGTCCTACCGTACCTATTGGAGGCGTCTCTTTGCTCGACAAACGTGCTGTGTTCGCCTGATTGACGACCGTTTTCTTGCTGAACATTGAATAAACTGTCTAATAATGCACGTCCTCTGTTGATGACCTCATCGTCCACTAGTGTGGCTGTGTCACCACGTATCCCCATTCGTGCTGCTGCAGTCATTGCCCCTCCACGAAAATTCTCTACTCTGATCTCTGCTGCGCTCACCAGAGTTTTTACCCAGGTCGCGATTACCTTTGAAGACTCTAATGTTTGGTCAAAAGGAGCCTTGCTTGCATCATCTTCCGTTGGAGCCTCTACGAGTCCTTGCACGCTGGATGCTAATGAACTTGGATCGAGTGTGGCGAGCGCATTCATATTGTCCCGGCCGTACAATACTATGCCTGTTTCTGTGACTATGTGATTAAAAACCTCGGGTCCTTGTGGTTCTATGGGTTGTTGTCTAAAAAATGACATGTGGTCTATCCTTTCTGGGTGCCTTGATCGTTAGTGAATGTATAGGTTATGGTCCTCTGGGCTGTCTTGCCGTCTTTATACTTGCCGACAAGCTGAACATATTTATCGCTAACCTTGTTATCCTTCAGATATTTTGCCTCGATGGCTACGGCCTGCTGCTTGAGAGATTCGGGGTGCAATATATTGATGCCGAGTACCTTATTCGGATCATTGAGCCCCCATATTTTCTTGAGAGCGGCTTCGACCGTGGTCTGTAGTGTCTGTGCGCCGCTGCTCGTCTTGGCGCTGCCGTCGACGACGGCCTTCAGCCCTGTGGCGACAAGTTCTTGGCACATGTTGACTTGGTTAGCCTTGTAGCCCTCGAAAAGGAAATTGACTAGCATGCTATCTGTCGCAGGGAGACCATTTATCTTCTGGGGAAGAATGCCGCCGTTTTGTAGTGTTTGCAGGGTGGCATGGGTATATTTAGTTCTTTGCGCATCACTGAACGCGGTTGGAGTGGTGCAGTTTGCCTGATTGCGTACGTCTACGGCCACGTCGAACGTGATTTTGCTCAGGTCTATTGTAGCTATCTTGGTCTTATTATCGTAGCTGAGCGCACTGTCTTTAGGGGTATCACTGTATGGAGCATTGAGCATCAGGGTGGCATCGACCTCGTTTTGACTCGTCATGTTGTTTTGGCCTGGTTTGTCGGTGAAACCAGTACCACCAGGCACCATATCCCACATCGTCGGGGCTGTGACGCCGAGTGTGAATTTGGCCACGGTTTGGCCGCGGACGGCTATGAACTTTCCGTTATTTGCCACTCCACTCTCAGGCACGATGATCGTATTTTGGTCGACCGTACTGGCAACAGCTGCGACTTTGCCCTCTTTGTAGTGTCTATATGCTAGCGTTCCACCTCCTGCTATCACGGCAACCGTCATCAAAACTGCAATGGCCTTTGAGCTGGGGTGTCGTCTGCTCACTTCAATCGGTTGCAAATACTCTGGAATATCCTTCCTACTACGTACTACCAGAGTCTCAGGGCCTCTTGGCGGTGGTGGCCCAGACTGAGAATTGGCGGATAAAGGCATGCCTGCGGCGTGTGCAAGTATGGTTGCATATGTGATTGCACCGTGCTTGAGAATGGCACTTTTAAACTGTTCGTCGGATTGGTCGGGCGTCACTAGCTCCATGGGTCGTTCTGGATACTGAGAGCTTGGTGATTGATTTGCTATATAGGTTGGGTCTCGTCTGAATGGCATCACTTCTTGCGCTAACGCGAAGGATTGGGCAGGAGGCTGGGGCTGGTAGAGCATCCTCAAGCCAGCCAGATCAGTAACTGGTCGTTGGAGCGGAGGAAGAGCGGCAGCAACAGGCTCTTGCTGCAAGAAATCATCAGCAGGTGTCTGTTCTTGAATCTCGGGGCCTGGTGATCTTCTGCCGTTAAATAAACCCATAGCTACCCCTTTACTCCCAGGGCAGCGGGTTTGTCCATGGTATCACAAAGGGTATGAATATTTGGTATTAAGTGGTCAATGAGAGGTATATGCGCTACGGTTCGACACCCCACAACACCCGAAACATTGTAACCCACCTTCTCTCCGCCGTAACCCGCACCTATTACGAGCGTAGATACAACGGCTAGGCTGCCGATTTTACGCAAGAGCTTTACTCCGATAGTGGCGCCGCTGCCTACTTCACCTGGGGCAGCGTAGTGCCTGTCTTCATCTCTTTCCGTGAAGCCAGGCGACTGATATCCTTTAAAGGCTGAAGGTATCTCCCTTACATCATAATCATAATATGATTGAGCCTGCTCTGCCAGAACGCCTTTCGGATCAATTACAACCCGAACGTTCTCTCCTGTAAGAGCGTTCCTATATAACTTTTCTTGTACACCTTTTTTACCCATCAGTTGTTCACCTTTGCGTTTGTATCTGTTGCTAGCGATTTGCACACCGGTGTGTTTTTTAAGTCGAAGGTAATTTTCGTGCTACTACCCGATTGCTTCTGTAGGTCTTCCAGCACCTTTATCTCTTTGGTATACTGCGAGCTCAGTGAAATTCCTGAGGGTAGATCTACTTGTATTTCTGCATCTGTAAGGGGCTGCTGATCGGGGTAGTATTCTTTGTACGTCTTTTCTATCTCGGTTTTGAGCTGTTTCTCTACTTGCGGTTTTAGAGTCACCCAGGCAGGGTTGGCACACTTCGTTATCATGTACTCCTCTGCCGTAGTCAGTGCTATTCCATTTGCAATGTTCACGATAGCATCATTCGAATTTGCGGAAGTTGCAGGACCGGTGAATAAACTTGTTCCCGTTCTAAGATAGTCGCTGAAGGCACCGCGTACCAGGGCAGAAACGTTTTTGGTCACTGCGAATGAGGATGGGTTGACCCCTTTGATTGGGTATACGTCCGAATCCCAGGTGGTCTCAGCCACTTTAGCGATTACTTTTGGCTCATCCTTCTTAGCATCAAAATTGACGGTATAGCTAAAAGTATCCGACTTGGGGCATATTTTTGCCTCTAAATTCGGCTCCTCAGCTGTAACGCCATTAACTTTACGAGAAGTATTCGCAATATAAACTGATGTAACTTCGGGATCCAAGAGAAATGCGCTCTCTCGTATGGTGCCACTTGCTCCGACGTTTGCTTGAAACAAACCAATGCATTGTTGTCCAATACCCGCTGTTTTAGTTACGGACCCGTGCATTACTCGGCTCGAGGCGGTCATGTCGTGTTGTTCTAGAGCGTCTTGGACCCAGTTATACGCACCTTTGCCGATACCGGTGACAAGTGCGATTGCCAGCGCGCCAGATACAAATTTTACGGGTATAGAGCCCTGTTCGTTGTGCAGAAAGAGATTTTGTGTAGGCGGCAGTACTTCAGCATAGGTTTCTGGGGTGAATGGTGGTACTTGCTCGCTTGACATGATTTCCTCCTACCTAAGGATAATTTTATATGAACAAAACCAGTCCTAGCCAAGGCTTAGGAATGTATTGCCCCTCGTACGGCATCTGTAGGCGTGGACTACGTCGATACACCCATGCAAATGTCGTCCATGCAACTCGTGTCATTTATGATCGACACGTCTGTAGTTGCATAGCCAGTGGTGCGGAAGATTCCACTCCATTCTGCGCACTGGTCATGCAGCTTATTTAGACACTATCAGGTTAACTTGTAAAACGATATGAACACACTATAACCGATGTAGCAAAAATTTGTCAACAACTTTTTGTGTTATGAGCAAATCAGTTCTATCCGTGTTATGAGCAAACAGCTTTATTTCTACGTAATTATTACAATATTACTCATGTCTAGGGTTGTACGGGGAGGATGTGTGAGCGGTTGGCTCAACTTACGGACATCCTCCCCTCGTGTTGCATTTGCATCCCCACGTGGGGAGGAGGTGTGAGCGGTTGGCTCAACTTATGGACCTCCTCCCAGCACATGTTGATCACTCAACCTACATGATATCCCTATCGTGTGTAGGATCCGGGCGCAGCGCGGGGTCTTCCCAGACTCTTGCCAAGGCTTGCCGATTTGAGCCGGTTAGCTGGGCAGGATGGGCCCCGTCGTCGGGTGGATGGTTGACTAGGTCGAAGCCACGCTCGTCGGATGTTCGAACCTCACTACGATGCCGAGATGCTCGGTATGTGCCCCTGATGCTACCAATGAAGGCAACGAGGATTAACCAGAGCAGCTTGAGGAACATAGTGATGACCTTGGCGACGATTAGGAACGGAACGATGTACGGGTCGTGGCGCACCCGAGTTACGTAGTTGTCGTCCTGTAGGGACGAGAAGCGAAGCGCAATGTAGCTTGCCGTCATGTCGTAAATCGTCCAGCTGAGGACAACAGCGAGCACGACTCGACCGTCCCAATAGGCGACGGGTGTGAACGCGCTGTTAACGCCAGTTAGGTTTGGTGCGTAGTGGATGATGGCGAAGCCGAGTGCCATCGCCCAGAGAGCGATGCTCACCACTAGGTAACCAACCAACTTCACGATGAAGGTCAGTCCCGACAATCCGAGTAGCTTACTGAACAGTTCCCACCAGCCTGCCAGAGTGAACAGGACGAGTGGTCCGGTGTACAGTATGATGACAAAGATCGCCATCAGCAGCTCCTTGGGGTTTGTCTGGTTGAGTATGTTGTAGCCAACCAGTCCAGCGACTAGCGCGAATCGGCGCAACGGTAAACTGCCGCGCGTGACCTCGCGATGGAAGTTCCGGGACTTGAACCTCTCAAGGAGGTTGTCCACACTTGCGATATATGACATGGTGTGCCCTTCCGGGGGGATTGGGATGATCTGGGAATGAACTTGAAAAAAACTATCTAGTTCTTCAACACGTAAACACATATATACACCACTGTGCCATATACTTGCAAACAAAAATAAATTGTTTCAACGCAATAACTTATTTCTCATCTCAAAAGAATTATCTATAAATCAGGCGGACTGAATAACTTTCAGTAAGGTCTCTGCTTCGTCTTCTCCACCGTCTTATCCCAATGGAACACCACTTGAGGGGGCCAGATTATTTGCAAATATATTTCACTTAGTGTACAACAAGTGTAATTAATTACTTTATGAGACAACCATCAGAAAAATATATGTCATGAGTGAAAAAAATCACGAGCTCAACCTGCCATCCCTTGGGCCTTTTCTCGATAGAGTATACGGTAATCCGCCAGGGGTTGATATCGAATGGACGGGCCAACCCGTGCAGCCGGACTCATATCAGCAACCGGGTAGCCAGAATCCATATGCATCGCTAGGTCAGGATGTCGTACGGTTTACTTCGGTGCCCGGAAGCTACACCGGTCTTCGGTATGCAAGGCCCGCATCGGCTGCTCCTATACCACCCGCCGCACCAAGATATGTACAACAGGCGCATCAGGGTTACGAATGGCACGAGGGCTGGGGGCGAGCAGTTTTCAACTATCTACTCGGCTCTGATGCCCGCACGATAGTCGGACGTGGCCGATTGCTAATCGGGCGCTATGCGGCCTTGGGCGCCACTGGAATCATCGATGTCATTGGCGCAATTGATAACGCGACGGTTATAGGCGTCTTAGACGATGTACCGATCGGGATTGGAACCATCATCGTCGGTACAAGGGTGTTCGGTAACGTTCGCCAAGTGCGGCAGGAAAATTCCCGAAAAAGGTAATTCCATCGTGAAAATAGTGTAATACATTTGCATACAAAAAAAGTAGTATGCTGTATGGGTAACGAAGAGCTGAGAAGCTCTTGATCAGTTTGCACAGGACGGCAACCCGCCCCCTGTTACCAGATAGATTGCGACGCTCCGCGCGCCGCTAGAGAGGTACGGTGCAACCAACTATGAACGCATTCGTCACCACGCTCGCAGCCGCGAGCAGTTTCGGTGAGGTCCCATCACCACCTCGGATTTCATTCGACCTCGGCGTCGTTCCATGGTGGCCGTATGCCATCGTCATGTTCTTGCTTTTCCTCATCTTGGGGATTTGGAAGCACAACAAGTATTACAGGCGGTCAGCCGCTTGGATGCTCCTGATTGCGGTCGCTTGGGCCTTAGTTCTCGGCACTGTTCTGCCTCTACTCAGGTCATCCTGAAGTTTTGACCGACAGGTCGTCCACTAGAGCTACGACCTTCAGCGGCCCGGAAGTAGGAGACTCGTTCTCCAAACCCGGGCCGCCCTCGGTCACTAGCTTTGTATGGAGTGCCCGAGCCACACCATAATCATCCAACCCTCTCACTATCTCGCTCTTCGTTACATCTTCCAAACTACTACATATTTGCTTTTGTATCAAAACAGTGTTATTTTGAATAAAATAATTCAGCGAGACTTATGCACTATGTCTTTTCAGCAACAACCACCGAACCCACCACAACACGATCCCTTTCAATATTATCGGCAACCCGAAAGCCATTTCGCAAGAAATGCTCTCGGAGGTCTCTTGCTGGTAACAGTAGCTGTCGCCGGGGACACTGCTTTTTACGATGGTGCTCATACATGGACGCCCGCCATTCGCACCTTGCAAATGATACCAACCAAACCGATCGATACTTCGATTGGTGGGCAGCTCCCTTCTGTTGTCAAGTCGCCGCTTCCGACCACATCTCCAAGTGCCGCACCGACACCATCGACTAATCCTAACGAGCAATGCCTTGCCCAGACACCCCTAGCACAACAGCTGGGTGGTATGCTTGCGTTGCGTCTAAACCGGGACGGTACTCTTACTAGTGTCCAACAGCCAGACCCGTCGCATAAGGAGAAACCATTTACAACAGAGGCTGGTACATTAGCCCAAAAATTCAACATCGGTGAGTTTGTCGTGTCGGTTTTGGTAACGGACAAAAGCGCACCGAAATATCTTGAGCAGCTATTTGCTTCTCAAGAAGGCGGCGTGACAATAGACGCTGCCCTTGTGAATACCGGTTCAGTTGCATCCCCTCAGCAAGTTATAGACATACTGGCGAAGGGCAAAGTAGCCAAGTTTTTTGTCCCTACGAACAAGGAAACGGGCATAACTACAAGCGATGGTGCCGAACCTAGTTCATCCTACATCAACGCCGGATTAAAAAAAGGCATCATACCTGTCGTGAAAACCCACGGTACGATGGGCATGGAAGCGGCTGCGACTCCACACCCCACCCAAATTCCCCTAACAAGCTCCACCTCCACCCCCACGAATACCCTCTCTACCGGAAAGGTAACATCAAGTCCGACACAATCATCCTCTAAAGTGGCTGAGACCTCGCAGCTTGGAGGTGTTGATTTCTTCGTTGGTTCCGACCTGATCAATGGTTCAAGCGCACAAACACAGGCTGATATATACAAAAAACTTGATTCTGAAGTCCCGGGGTCAGTCAAAATGACGGGTATTACTCTGGCTTTCGATGCCAAAACAAACAAGGTGGCCGCACAGTCAGTTGAGCAGGCCAACCTCGCGTTGAAAGCAGGTGCCAATTTACTGGTCCTGAGCGGTCTGTCTAACGATGGTAAAACAGCCACCGCGCAGCTTAGCTCATTTGTACAGCAGTTCGCTGAAAAAGAAAGCACTAATAAGCCCGTACAGAAACGCATCGCAGATGGTTACGCAACTATGTTGGCAACGAGGGGATTGACGGCTTGCGATATTATGCTGGCGAAGCCTGCGACAGCAAGCTCAAACTCGCCCGTACCAACAAAATAATAATAACATTTAATAAATTCATCTGTCTGGACGAGCTATTTGCTCACGGCGGAGAAAGAATGATTCACTTTGGCGGAGGGAGAGGGATTCGAACCCTCGATGCAGTTGCCCGCAAACCGCCTTTCCAAGGCGGCGCCATAGACCACTAGGCGACCCCTCCATGTACTTCGAAACAAACCTACGGTTTTTCTCGACGCGCCGACAAAATGAAATACATTTGCTCGGGCTGCTCTTTTTCCTTCGGCTGCAACGATAAGTTGCTACTTATTTCATTCATCGAGAACGCACACTAAAGTATAACGGAAAGTCGGCAAAATTGCCCATGGTTGACCAAATGCAAGGGGTATTGTTAAAAATACGATACAAAATGTACCATAAGCAGTTGCACCTCTGTAGGAAGGGGGCGTACACTAAAGGCATATATGTCTCTCATAGAGCTTCAGGACGTCAGCAAACTGTACGGCTTCGGCGATGCTACCAGCGTAGCACTCGACGAGGTCAATTTGACGATTGATGAAGGCGAATGTGTCGCCGTGATGGGCCCAAGCGGCAGCGGCAAAAGTACGCTCATGAATATGATTGGCTTACTTGATCATCCGACTCACGGAGACTATGTACTTAATGGCCGCAAGGTCAGCCGTATGCGGGCGGTGCGTCGGTCGCGGATACGCCGTGACAAAATCGGCTTTATTTTTCAGTCGTTCAATCTGCTTACCCGCCTGACAGCGCTCGACAATGTGGCTCTTCCCTTGCTTTACAAGGGCGTTTCGACGAATAAGCGTCACACGATAGCCCGGTCAATGCTCGAACGAGTTGGTATGCATGATCGCAGCTACTTCTATCCCCGGCAGCTTTCGGGTGGGCAGACCCAATGTGTTGCGATAGCCCGGGCTCTCGTTAATAGCCCGGAAATCATTATCGCTGATGAACCGACGGGTAACCTTGACACCGAAAGCTCGCGTCTAGTCATGGAACTGCTCAGCGAAATAAACAAGGCCGGGAACACCGTCATATTCGTGACGCACAACCCCGATCTAACACGCTACGCGACTAGGGTGGTGTATATGCAAGACGGAGCTATCGTACAAGATAACAAGTCTCGTCTTGGTCAGGTCGATAGTTTTGCACATGCCGCGCTCTTTCAGCAGCCAATGAGCGACGAAGATGAAGATATAGCCGGTGTATCTGTGCTCATGAGAGCCCGTGACGATTTACGTTCCGAGAAACCGACTCCGCCAAAGAAAGTTCGAAAATACGCCAAACGCAAACGGTCAAAACAATCTACGAACAGACGGAAGGCAGCATTATGATTCAGCCTAGCAACGGCTATCTCAAGCTTGCTACCGCTTCGCTAAAGGCAAGCAAAGTACGTAGCATGCTGACGATGACCGGTATCATCATTGGTGTTATGTCGGTAATCATAGTCGTCGGTATTAGCCAAGGGGTGAAACAGCAAATCAGCGTGCAAGATGCTCGCTATGGCAAGAATGTCCTTGGCATACGCCCGCAGAACAGTAGCGGGAACTTCCTGACCGGCAGTAGCGTGCCCAACGGTGCGAATACTATGCTCAGCACGAAGGACATCGAGCTCGTACGACAGGTACCGGGTGTCACCGATGTCACGATGCTCAGTGCCATCAGCGGTAGTGCCAAGGCAGATAAGGAAGTAACGAGCCCGCTCGTGATCGCCACCAATGCCTCACTTCCCGATATCATTTCCCAGCCAATCCAGTACGGTGGTTTTTTCGATACGGATACTTCTATACCCACCGTCGTACTTGGCCAGCACATTGCTCAACTACTCTTTGACAATAACGTACCGCTCGGTCAGACGCTTACCTATAGAGGCCAGCCATTCATCGTGGCGGGTATTTTCAGTACATTTTCGGCACCACCCTTTTCACTCGAGGCAAATTTCAATGATGCCATTTTTATACCCTACGACACTGCGCAAAATCTCATTGGTTCCGCTCCGGGAGTGTACGAAATCCTTGCTAAGACCAATGCAGGTTCAGACATGACGAATGTCGCTCAGACGATTGAGGCGCGCCTCGTTAAGGCACACGGTGGTGCACAGGATGTTTCGGTTAGTACCGACGGCTATGAAGCTAGCGGCTCGAATGAGACGCTGCGGCTTCTCACTCTCATGACTATCGGTGTGGCACTCGTCGCCTTCATTGTCGGTGGCGTCGGTATCATGAATGTCATGCTCGTGAGCGTTACAGAACGTATCCATGAAATAGGACTACGTAAAGCTATCGGTGCTACGCAACGACAGATCATGGATCAGTTTATCGCCGAAGCCTTTGCGCTCAGTATCGTCGGTGCGTTTGTCGGCGTGCTCTTATCATTAGCATCGATTGGTTTGCTGAGGCTATACACCAGTCTTCAACCGGTGGTCGTTTGGCAGGTATTGGTACTCGCTCCGCTAGCTGCGGTGGTTACGGGCGTGGTGTTTGGTTCCTTCCCCGCCTTCAAGGCAGCTCGTAAAGACCCGATTGAAGCTCTCCGCCACGAATAGAGGGCTCTTAAAGGGGTAAAATAACTTATCTTGGCTCTCTCGATTACCCGAATATTGACCAGATGGCGGCGAGGCCAGTGACGGCCATGATAATCGTCGTGAACCAACCGATGGCGCTGGTGCTGCGTCGGTTGACCCAGTGGCCCATCACCTTTTTATTGCTGCTGAGTTTGACGATGTAAAACAATACAAAAGGTGCCACAATGCCGTTTGCGGCGGCGGAGTAGATCAATGCTTTTATAGGGTCGAGTCCGACGAAGTTTAGCCCCAAGCCGACGAGCATCGAAATGATGATAACACCGTAGAAGGCGTGTGCCTGGTGTAACGTACGGTGCAAGCCACCTTTCCAACGGAGGCTTTCAGAGACTGCGTAGCTCGTACTAGTTGCGAGTACGGGGATGGCTAACATGCCGGTGCCAATGATGCCGAGCGCAAACAGGAAATACGTCGTGTCACCGGCAAACGGTCGGAGTGCCTGTGCGGCTTGGGCGGCGCTAGTAATGTTGGTAATACCGTTGGGGAAAAGCAGCCAGCCACTGGCGGCGATGATGAAAAACATCACCAGATTACTCAGCAGCATACCGCTCCAGACATCAACTCGCATCTTTTTGATTTGTTCAGGAGCGGTGGCGCTCCGGCGCATGCGTAATGTTGTTTTGCCGTCTTGAATATCTTCTTCGACTTCTTGACTCGTTTGCCAGAAAAACAAATACGGCGATATGGTCGTACCAAGGATGGCGCTGATGAGCAACATGCTATCTTTGTTTATAACGATCCGTGGCACTATGGTGTGGTGTATCGCGAGGCCCCAGTCGATATGCGCGAGCATCGCAGAGATAATGTAGCTGAAGAGTACGAGGGCGAGCCACTTGAGGTATTTAGCGTACCTGGCGTAGGGTGTGAGTACCTGTAGCATGATACTTAAGACTGCGAAGCCTACGACAAGCCAGCCGAAGTCCAAACTTGGTCGGAGTAGTTGAACTGCTTTGGCCATGGCACCCAGGTCAGCACCGATGTTAAAGGCGTTGGCGCCGAAGAGCAGTAGCGTGGTGTAGCGGAGTAAACGCCTGGAGTAGTAGATACGAATATTTCCAGCCAGCCCCCTGCCTGTCACCATGCCGATACGGGCGCACATCTCCTGAACGGTACTCATTAGTGGAAATGTCCAGAGGCTCAACCAGAGAAAGCCGAATCCATGTGCGGCGCCAGCTTGACTATAGGTGGCAATGCCTGATGGATCATCATCACTCGCGCCCGTCGTCAGACCGGGGCCAAGCATGTGCCAATAATTTTTGGCGCGTTGTGATGCTTTACTGGCTGGGATTGTCTGCGCTATACGTTCGCCGGTCTGCACCATGTGTTCTCCGGCAGCCATGGTTCTATCGAGCATAACCGCTGGGATTTCGGCGCCCCTCAGCAGAAGTTTATCTGTATCAAATTTGGGTTTTACGACCGCCTTTATTGCAGCCTGCTCTTCTGGCGGGACCGGGTTTTGATTTGTTTTCATAATACTAGTGGTTAGCTTGAGTCATATTGTAGCAGAAACAACACAGAAAATATGTATCCCAGCCTGTTATTGCTCCTTACTTTTGACCGCAAATAAAGTAAACTCTCAACCCGAGAGTCTTACGAATGCCCAGAGCTATTATAAGGAAGTTTCTAGCCGCGAAGTTTCTTGCCGCTGAACGGCTTGCCAAAGAGTGGTGCGAAGAGGCAGACGTCGAAGACGCCGACGGATATGAGTATTACACCGAGCAAAACGCCGAGACCCTCAGCAAGACCATGCCAGGCCACCATCGCAACAACGATAAGTAAGACTCCAACTATGACGCGCAGCCCCCTACCTTTTTGGCTCGCTAAGAAGTTGATTAACCACATATATCCCCCTTGTTTAATAGTATGATTACTCTGCTGCGGCCAACGCTGCTTCAAAGCGTGGTCGGTCGAAGCCGATGATTTTTTCCATCGAGCCATCATCGTGTTCAATGGTGCTGAATGGTACCCCCATTTGACCGCTCAGCTGTACCATATTTTGCGCTGCAAACTGGTTTTTGTCGACCAGGTAGTCGGTGTAGGTGATCTTCCGCTCATCGAGCCAGTGTTTTAGCATGACGCAGTAAGGGCAAGTTGTAGTGCTATAGACAGTTACTTTCATATGTTCCTCCTTGATTACGATCCTGTTACGAGTTTACCGCCCATATCCTGGACATGCGTGATTGCACCGAGGTCATCGACATTGGTGTAGCCGGCTTGTTTCAGGATAATCATAGCTTGTGATGAGCGGTTACCGCTGTGGCAATAAACGAATATTTTTTGGTCTTTGCCCCCAGCTGGTAGCTTGCCTGCCTGCAGGTCTTGCAGCGTGAAATTTATAGCGCCATTGATGTGTCCGCCAACGTATTCTTCGACTGTACGGACATCAAGCAATTGTCCTCCGCTCGCAACACCGGACTGTACCTGGCTAAAATTCGTGATGCTTCCCTGTACTGTTGCAGCCATGTTTGCTTCTTGGCTGGTTGGTTTGCTAATGACAAAAAAGCCGCCGATTAAAGCTGCTACGATAACGATCCCGATACTCAACTTTTTCATGCGATTCCCTTTGCTTTACATTCTTTACATGTGCCACTGACGGTGATTCGGCCTGAGATCGTGCAGCCCATTATAGCGTCCTCGAGCAGTGGCGTGACCTGTCCTGCGATATCGACGTCTCGTAAGATACCGCAATGCGAGCATAGAAAGTGATCATGCGGGTCGACATTGGCATCATAGCGCATGGCGCCGCTCAAATCTGACGGCGCAGTGCCTAGCTCTCCCCGCCCCGCGAGTCGTGCGGTGGCACGATGGACGGTAGTCGCGCTGACATCCGGGTATGTTTGGTGTATCTTAGTCAATATCTGGGCGTTCGAGGCGTGTCCAAACTGTTGCACAATGTCTTCTATCTCTGTGCAATATTTGGTCTGCCTGCTCTTGTGCTCTGTTGTTTCCATGACTAACATTGTACACTTTGCACTTGCTAATGTAAAGAGTTTACATTAATATAAAGTGACATGCGAAGAGGAAGACACCAGAAGCCTATTATCCAGGAGACAGTACTGAAGGAGGACAAACCTACTATGAGTAAAGTTATCATCGACGTGAGAGAGCCATTTGAGTACAAAATGGGGCATGTGGCGGGATCCATAAACCTACCCCCTTCTGCGCTGATGGCTGGCGCACCGGCATTGGCAGAAGTACCGAAAGACGTCGAGCTAGTTGTTTACTGTCGGTCGGGTGCGCGCTCGAATGCTAGCATGCATTATCTGCGGCAGCTTGGGTTCACCAACGTGACGAATGGAATAAACCAAGGTCACGTCGAACGCAACCACATGTAAAAGAGGTGGCTGTCTAACCCGTCAACGTCATCGTCAGTCACCCATGCAACATGCGAGTGTCGAGCCTAGGAAGTAAAAGGCTGGTCACGAATGGAATGATGTGGATACCTTTGGACGGGCCCCCTTGTTAGTCATGATTGTTTTGTCGCGGTTCTCTCAAAGGTTTCCGAAGTAGTACCAGAAGTGGTTCAGGATGATTACGATTATGACAAGGAACCAGACAGCGAGGATATCGGCGTGGTGGCGTTGGGCGAAGCGGCTTACCTCCCCGAGACTACCATGCAGATGAACGTGCTCGGCACGTATGCCGTAGAGCAGTATGTACCAGAAACCCGTTATAGTGGCAACCCACGTCATCATGCAGTAGGGGCACAGATGTCCAAGCACGAAGATGCTTTCATAGATGAACCAGTGGACGAAGAGAAGCCCGAAGAGCAAACCTGCTTGCAGGCCAACCCAGAACCACCGTTTGAACGTAGCGCCCGCAAGCAGTGCGGCGCCTATCGTCAGCACAGCGACAAATACTGCAAGGCCGATAAATTCATTCGGTATCCCAAGAAGCACATGTCCTTGCCAGGCATCCATATTGGCCCCGCAGTTTACGACTGGGTTCAGGTCGCAGCCGAGCTTAGCAGCCGGGAGTTTGAGATGTTGGAACTCCTCGATAGCAAGCATCAATGAGGCAAAACTGCCTAGTAAGCCGACGCCCACCAGTATGATTGGTACGAATCGCTCCAACCAGCTTAGATATTCCGGTAGTTTCTGTGATTTCACCTGGGATTTCTTGAAGATTGTTTTTTGCACGATAGGGTTCTCTTTCTATTATTCGCTGCACTGTCCGGTCGACACTGTCCGGCTGTCGTTCGTCAGTTGCGACAACTCTGCAGAAACTTGTGCTGTGGTCAGCGCGTATCCAACGTTATTGTACGAGGTGGAGGTGGCGAACACAATGCCGATGACTTCGCCGGCCTGGTTGATTACCGGGCCGCCAGAGTTCCCCTGCACGATATGTGCCTGCAACGAATACACTTCGCGCCTAGTGGTGCCTTGGTTATAAATATCGCGGCCGAGTGCGATGAAACGGTCAAGTATTACCCCAGTCTGTGCGTTAAAGCCGCCACCCCCCGGATAACCCGCGACGAGTATGCCTGTGCCACGGTCTTGGCTTGCGGTAGATATCGGCAAAGGCGTCGCCCGCAGGTCGTTTGTGTTTAGGACAGCAAGGTCGTTCGACTTGTCGAATAAAATCACACGGGCGCTGTGAGTCCCCTGCCCGTCTACAATCTTGGGGTGGTGTACACCTGCGACAACATGCGCATTAGTGACAACGCGATCAGGCGCTGCGATAAATCCAGATCCGTCGACGATTCCGCCACAGCCATACCCCTCAATCTTTACAACTGAGGCGCGGGACTTCGCTAGTATTGCCGAAAAGGCGCTGTCTGATGGAAGCTGATTGGTGGCATCGGGAGAAGGTTCGCTTCCGGTGAAGACCTGCGGAAAGTCGTTGGGATCGATAAATTTGTTGAGTGCGCTGAGAAATCTATTGGCTGGAGGTAAATTGTGGTTTATTGCAGTGATAATAGTCGAATTGTGGGCAGCTTGTTGCAAGAAGCCAGCTGGCGCGAGCAGCAGTAGTGCGGCAGCCAGCCAAAGACCGATAACGAGAGTCGCAACGGAAGCTGCAGACCCGAATATGCTATCGATGTTATGGGCGAACGTATGTTTTTTGTATCGTGTCTGCAAGCGGGCGCCCAGCACCTCGCCAATGGTCATCAGGCCGAAACTGACGATGAGTATGATTAGGAGCGACACGAGCGACTTGCTGGCAGCAAGTTTTATGTGGCTGAAGAGAAAGTTACTTGCCCATGAGCCGAGGAAAAGCCCAGCGACGAAGCCAGCAGTCGAGAGCACTTGCCTGACGAAACCGACCTGGTAGCCACGGAAGAGTGAACTCACGACAATCAAAATGATGAGTAAATCAACGATGTGCATCAGTAAGTCCATTGTAGCACTTATGCACTGAGAGGTGATCTGAAGCTTTCAGAATGGCTTACTTGTGGGGTAGTATAGGTGTAGCATGAAGAAAAAAATTGTAGTTATCACGTGTTACCACGACCCAAACTATATTCGCTCGCGTACGCTCCGAGCAGCGCTGAGCGTACAGCCGGACACAGCGGTATATGAAGTGAAAAATACGCACAAAGGAATTCTCAGGTACCCTGAGGTGCTTTGGCGTGTCCGGCAAATTAAGCGGCAGCATAACCCAAACGCTTATCTGCTGACGTTTCGAGGACAAGAGCTACTACCCTTAGTGCGGCTTCTCGTCCGTGGTAAACCACTCTGGTTTGACGAATTCGTACCACCTTCATACGCGCTGACTGAGCCCTATCGGCGTTCACTAAAAAAATTTATACGCAAAACCATCGTCCGTGTTGCGCAGCCTCTCTATCTTTACTCTATGCGCCGCTGTGAGTTCGTGCTGGCTGATACGCAAGCTCATGCTGAGTTTAGCGCCCGGACATCACACATCAATCTGAGTAAGTATGTCGCCCTTCCGGTTGGCGCTGACGAAAAACTATTTAGTCCCAAACAAACAAAGAAGGCAATGCCTTTTCAAGTTTTCTACTACAGTACCGACATGCAGCCGCTCCATGGTATCCCGACGGTGCTTGAAGCTGCAGTGATGTTACAGAATGACCCAGTCCAATTCGTGCTGGTCGGCGGTAAGCTCCCCATGAAACTCGCGACTCAGAAGGCACAAAAAGAAGGTGCCAATATAGAATATCGATCGTGGGTACCTTTCGATGAGCTGGCCGAAGTCATGCGCGAGTCTCAGCTGTCGCTCGGTGGTCCCTTCGGCGGCACGCGTCAGGCCGATCACGTCGTGACGGGGAAGACCTATCAAAGCCTTGCCTGCTCAGTTGTTACCCTAGTGGGTGAAAATATCGCTACAGAAGAACTTTTCGTTGATAAGGTAAATTGTCTGAAGGTCGCCCAGCAAAACTCTGCAGCGCTTGCCGAAGCGATACGTTGGGCTGTTCGTCACGAAGAAGACCTACCTTCGATAGCTGGCAGAGGGCGTAAACTGTATGACAAGGAATTCTCTACGGCAGTACTGGCTCGTCTAGTGCGTCGGCTGGTTGACTCTTTGGACTCATGAGCCGCCGTTTGGCGTGCATGCTGAGTGTGACGAAGAATAGGAGTGCCAAAAAGAGCATGTAACTAGCGCGGTCGATAACATTCGCCGAGATGATATCGTGCATTGAAACATGGTGGATGTTTTGAGAAAACAGCAAAAATCCTTCTCGGATGCCGACTGCATCGGGTGTAATCGATACGAAAAGTGAGAAATTGGCTGCGCCGGAGTACGACATGGCCTGCGAAAGAGTCACAGCCGGATTGACGGCTTTGAGCTCGACGTAGTACCAGCCGACGGTGATGACAACTTGCAGAAATGTGAGAACCAATAGGCTGGCGAGTAATGTACTATCCAGATGAAACTGTGATTTTGATTGGTTATTGTCACGTTTTCTAAACAGCTGGATGGCAATCATACTGGCGGCTACGACAGATAACATAAAGAGTACTGTTTGCCACCACGGTCGCATACCGATGACTAGAAATAGTGCGCTGTAACTTGCAAACAGCCCAAGTGCTATCAGGCTGGCAAGCGTATAGTCTCTCAGCCGAACTTGGTGGCGACTTTTGAGGTAGACAGCTCGCACGCCTGGTCCGCTCTGGAGCGGACCGAAAAAATTAGCTAGAGATGAATATGACGTGAGCAAGAAGTTCTCCATAGGTTGGAGCCGCTTGCCGCACATGCGAATAGTAACACTGGTCATGAGTACGAGCACTCCAACCATGCATACATTCAATAGTATGACCCAAACTATAGTCCAGGGGCTGATCTTCGTAAGTTCATGCCAGTACTCCGGGTGCGACACGAAATAGCGGATAAAAAGGCTGATAGTCAGAAGCATTATAGCGACGACGGCAATTTTTTTGATGATAGATTTGTTCATAGGCAAAGCATATCATAGCGTTCGAGCTCAGACTAACTGGGGTTCGTTCATGAATAAATCAGGTATACTGTACGTACGTTATGCAGATTCAATCACGATTTCGACGCATTGCCGCCGTGGCGCCTTATTGGTTCGCATCGCGTTGGTTTTGGCGAGCGACAGTCGTTATATTCACCGTCCAAGCAAGCTATATCGCGCTTCTCGGGAGGTTTTCGATGGCCTTCGACGAGTACTATCATTTCGGTATCATTCAAGCATATTCTAAGGTGTGGCTTCCCTGGTCTGTGCAGCAACCGATTGGTCCGGCAACCCTAGGGGCCGTCACCTCCGATGGCTCGTATTTGTTCCACTATCTAATGAGCTTCCCTTACCGCGTAATTACTCATTTCACGAGCAGTCAGATGGCACAGATTATTACGCTCCGGCTTATTGACGTCGTGATAGTTCTCATCGGCCTCTATGTGTACCGGAAGCTGCTTTTGAGATTGGGCATGTCGCAGGCGATGACGCAGCTACTCATTATCGTAATCGTCCTGCTGCCTGTCACGACATTCCTGGCTGGTCAGCTGACGTATGATACGCTTTTTTTCACTATGACGGGCATTACCCTTCTCGCTCTCGTGAAGTTGACAGATACAATCACGAGACAGCATCAATTACCGCTCGCTCAAACTGCGGTAGCACTCGCACTGCTTGTGATTTCTTCACAGGTAAAGTACGCGTTTTTGCCGATGGCGCTGGCGAGCGGACTATTTTTCGTCGTCCTGATAGTACTCGAATCGCGTAGCAAACACCTGCCGCTCTGGAAAAAAGTTGCTGCGTGGCGCACGGACGTGCTCAGAGGCCCTGGCATGTTTGCGGTCGGTATTCTGCTCCTCAGCTCTGTATTCTTTGTCCAACGCTATGGCGTGAATGCAGTGCAGTACAAAACACCCGTACCTGATTGTAGCGCAGTGATCGACTACGACAATTGTCTTGGTTATGACCCGTATGGGCGCAATGAGTCATATAAGCAGATTGGCTACAAAAATTACATACATGCGAAACAGATTGCGACCTATCCGGGCGGTTGGTTCATACAGATGGTTCGAGAAATGTATTTCACGGTTGGACCGCGGGATGTCGGCTACCCGACCGGCAGACCGCTACAAATAGCTTATGCAGCAGGTTTCGTGATTGCAATTGGTAGTATCGTGGCGCTCATCGTTGGTTCACGTCGGTTACTGCGTTCTGGACCAGTCACATGGCTGTTGATGGCGGTGACACTTACTTATATCGGGTTCCTATTTGCACAGAACTACCAAGATTATCTGGCTACAGGTGTGCCGGTTGCCATCCACGGGCGGTATATCCTGCCACTCCTGCCAATTATGGGCTATCTGGTGTACGTATCTATTCGTTCGCTCGCTCGTAGTGCGGCGCTCAGGACAACACTATTTGGTGTAACGCTCATTCTACTCACCATGACACTGTACGGTGGTGGTATAGCCCCATTTGTCATCAGATCATCGGACAATTGGTATTGGTCATTTGCAGTGCCGACGAGTCGAGTGGTTCGCTCAGCCCTATGGCCAGTAATGTTGAAGTAAACACTTAACGTTCGACGTAGAGCCTGCGGGTAATCTCGAGCTGCTTTTCCTGAGTGACACGGTTGATTCGCACGAGATCGGCGATGACGCCGAGCGTAAAGCTGACGAGTGCCGCCATCATGAAAACCATGCCAAAGATGAGTGATTGGATGTGGCCCCCGGCTTGATTATCGAAGAACCCCCAGAGGAAACGTCCGAACGGTATCGCGCCTAGGACAAGCAGAGTGCCGCCAAGCGAAAGAAACAACGCGTAGGGTCGATACATGACGAAGGCACGAAATATGGCCGCGCCCGAACGGAATACATGCTCGGCACTTGAGTTGAAAAGGCGTGATTCACGCGTTTTTGGATTCACCGTAATGGGGATGCTCTCAATGGCAATACCGCTGTTCCCTGTTTGTATTAGGGTCTCCATAGCATAGCTGAAGCTTGTTACGACATTGAGCCGAAAGGCCGTCTCACGGCTATAGGCGCGAAAACCACTCGGAGCATCTGGTAGATTCGTACGAGCGGCCTTGTTAAGCGTCCAAGTACCGAGCTTCTGGAACAATTTTTTGCCCAGAGAAAAATGAGCTATCATATGAACTTGACGGTCCGCAATAACTAGGTCTGCTTCTCCGTCGATAATCGGTTGGATAAGCCGGGGTATGTCCTCGCTCGGATATTGATTGTCACCGTCAGTGTTGACGATAATGTCGGCTCCTTGCGTTAGACAGTACAACAGACCGTCTTGAAATGACTGAGCGAGGCCCCTTCTACGGGGGTGGCTGACAAAGTGCTTTACGCCGAGTTTTTTGGCAACTTCGACGGTCTTATCGTCTGAGCCGTCATCAATAACGACGACAATGATCTCGTCAACGCCGGTGATTTTTTTCGGAATGGTCGCGAGCACAGCTGAAAGTGTTTGCTCCTCATTCAGACACGGAATTTGAATACAAAGTTTCATGACTATCTCTTTCTCTTTCGCTACTATCTTAGCAGTTTAGGGGTGGAAGTACAAAAGCTGCCCGACACGTTTGTATCTTGTTCGATGCGGGCGAAGCTTAACCATAGTAACGCAAAACCGCCCCCTTGGGGGCGGTTTTGCATGGATCATCCGGAATGTCTAGTAACGGTTTGAGCCAAAGTCACGGCGTGGTGCGCGTGGCTCTTGTGGCCGAGCTTCGTTGACCACGATATTGCGGCCGTTCATCTCAGTGTTGTTTAACTTCGCGATAGCTGCCTTTGCAGCCTCGTCGTCGTCAAATTCGACGAAACCAAAGCCTTTCGAGCGGTTGGTGTCGCGGTCGATGATGACCTTAGCTGATGTAACTTGCCCAAAAGATGCGAACATCTCTTCGAGCTGTGCGTCGTCAACTGCCCATGGCAGTGAACCGACAAATAATTTGGTTGCCATTCTCTGGTAACACCCTTCTCTCGGTTGTCGCTGAGGTAATACCGAAATCCGGGATTAACTGCGCCTCTACTGTAACCTATAAACTTATTAAACTTCTCTAGAACTTGAGCGCGCTTCATGCCAAATTGACATCCCGCTACTCCTTTTTCGCAGCCTTCTAGTGCCCGAATATTACCATGAACACTGCGCTAATACAACAACATATTTATTTTTTCGACAGATAGGACAATGCATATTGTGGAGCCTGGTAGGAATTTTCACAGCTTTTTATCAGCCAGTCGGTCTACTATGGAAATAACGCGTTCAATTCATATCCGGGAGCGCAAGTAAGCAACTAAAGTCGTTATGAGGAGCTCGCTACCATGAAACGATTACAAATACTCACAAAACCAACCAATGTTGCTGACCTGGCCGAAATTGACACCGACGCTTATACAGACACGTGGCTACTGCGGGCCGAAAAAATCGAAGCTAAAAAAGCTCGGCATTTCCGTCATCTACTCATATCCTAGAGATAAATATCAGCTACCTATGAAAAACCGGGGTTTACTAATAACCCTGGTTTTTAGTTTTTAATTAACTGTGTTCTAGGGTTTCGGTAACGAGCTTGACGAGTTCGTTAGGGGAGGCCCAAGCCTTTAGCATGTAACGGGTGGCTCCGAGGTCGAGTACTTCTTGGATTTCTTCTTTAGCGTCTAGGTTGCTCAGCACGATTACGGGTATATTCTCGGGATTGCTAAAGCCCTTCAGGAAGGCTTTGCCGTCCATGACCGGCATAAGCAAATCGAGTAGTATGAGATCGGGCTTATTTGCTTTGATGCATTTGATAGCGTCATCGCCATTGTATGCTTTGTCTGGGATAAAGCCTTGCTTGTCCAGGATAAGGCCGAAAGCATCGCTCAAAGCGATGTCATCTTCAACAATCAGTATGCGACGCTTCCCCTTAGCCATACTTTTACTATAGCCCCCTCGCCGTTATATGAAAAGGAAATAATGTTCGTACCCTGTAATATTTATTACAAAACGAAGCAATACAGCGTCTCCTTATGGTTAAAGTACTTTTTATAAATTTAATTAAGCTGTTAAAGAGGTACTATGACTGGAAAATATTGTCACCTATTGGTGGCTTATGGGCCCAGAGAGGGGCAGAAGATTGCTGGCGTGCTGTTCAAAGGACAATTAATTGCCTGTGTGAGTTCTTGTCCGTTTCTCCCACAGTTTTGATAAAATATGATGGGGACATTTACTTGGTGATACTATCACTTTGGGCACGGGCGGTGGCGGCTTTGAGACCGATTGAATAGAGGCCGTAGATGCCGACGGCGAGCGCTATCGGTAATGATATGCGAGTAATTGATTCAGAAATGGCGACAGTTGAACCAGAGACAAAAATTGCTACGATGGGCGTGGCAAGCGATGTGCCGCACGATGGGCAGCCTAGACCGATTATGGCGAGCAGGCTCACGAATGAGCCGCCACCAAGTATGGCGGTGTCAAGCTTCTGCTGATGGCGGATGGTGTAGGTCAGAACTGCAATGTTAATGCCCTGTAGGGTTGAAACGAGAAGCATTAATGTGGCCGTGTAGGTGCCGTTCGTTGAACCGAGCGAAAAGAGCGAGTCAAAGATGAAGCGGGTTTTTTCAACGAGGTTCAAATTGCCACTGCCTACCACGATCGTAAAGGTATTGAAGTTGAAGAGCCAGTAGATGAGTTCGAAAAATAGAAACGCAACAACGATAGCGAGCAGCGTATAGCGCCACTGACGTAGTACCCACCAGACTATTTTGGCTGAGAGCTTCACTTTTAGTTTGAAAAAACTAAGCTTTGGGTGCATGAGCTAGAGCTGTGACTTTATGAGCGCCTCGACGCTTTGCATAGAAACATTCCCAGTTAGCGGTTTGCCGTTGACGAGGATATACGGGGTACTGGTTATACCCTGCTGATTGGCGGTACTGGTGCCTTCGGCAACGCGGCTGGCATACTTACCGGAGTCGAGACAACTGTCGAACGATGTACTGTCGAGCCCGACCTGGGTAGCTATGCTCTTGATTATGGGCAATGTCAGTATAGTCGTTGTTTTGGGGTCTACTCCCTTGCTAAAGGCTGTATTCCAGACGAAGTTATAGAGTGCATCGTGGTAGGTCCAAAACTTGGCTTGGTCGATGGCACAGTAGGCGCCCTCGTCGGCTATCGTTGAGCCTTGTGCGATGAAAGCCATCGGTCGAAACTCAAAGTTTATTTCTCCAGTGTCGATATACTCTTTTTGTATCTGAGGCATAATCTGCGTAGTGAAATAGGAGCACGACGGGCAGAGAAAATCGGAATATTGGATAAGCGATATTTTTGCCTTGTCACTTCCCTTGCTCATCGGACTTTGCATTGAGGCATTTGGCGATGGCTTGCTTTGTGTACTTGCGGTTGATGCTGGACTAGTGCTGTTACCCGACCGTGTCAGCATGAACCCGAATCCGGCCAACAGCACGAATATAATAATGATAAATGAAGCCCGTTCTTTTAGATATTCAACCATGGATGGCGCCCTCAACTATGATACTATTGTAAATGATTTACAATAGTATCATACAGCGAGCCGTGGCAAGAATCAACCGGGTAATTATCTATCTAATGCAGGACATCGATGACAAGCGGTGTAGAGGTTCCCCAGCCGGTATCTATGTAAAGCAACGGAGTATCGACTCGTTTTGGTATGCCGAAACTTATTTGGCCACTGGCAGACTGACCTGGATTCAAATCCTGTGATACAAGTGGTTTTGTGACAAACATGCTGGCGTGCAAGGCATCGTAATCACCTTCGTTGCTGCGTACGTAAAGCTGATTTACCGGTATGAGGTGCTGGGTCTCGGTTGTACGATTGGTAATAGTTATGTCCATAACGAGAAGCGTTTCATCGTCGGCGAGGGTGAAGGCGGGGTCCTTGTCGTTCTTTTCGGCGACGTTGCTGACGCGGGCAGACACGGCGAAGTTGTGTGCCGTTTGCAGCGACGTGCTTGAGAGCAAGTTCGCGATAGTCGTTGTTTGACGATTCTGTTTTTCGTAACGTTTGGAGGTGTATTGCACCCAGAAGAAGGTGTTGATGACCACTAGCGCCGTGACGGCAAGTACAAACACCCCAAACAAGAGACTATTTTCATCCCGAAAGCGTTCGAAGTGGCGGAACTCGCGCTTCAGTTCTTTAGCTTCACTTTCAATCATTCCCTCGATTGCTTCGATTGGGTTTTCGTCTTTCTTGGCCATGGTTATCTGTCCCCTTCTGTTACGGTTATGTCGTCTCTATGGTTTACTTGCATCGTAGTATCCTACCCTGAATCCGGCGAGTGCACTGCTGCCGCTATTAGTTACCGTCGAACTTGCGTGGCTATGCTTGGTTGATCCATTACTGTCTTTGTAGCCTGGGATACTCGCCGAACCCGACAAGATTGCATTTATATCGTGGTCACAGGTCGCGCTTGCATTCTCGATGGTTGAAGTTGAACCGGATTGGATACCGCCTTTATGTGAGGGTCTGAAACTGGTGATATTGACGACCCATGTAAGATTCCATCCCCAGCAGTTACCGGGTCCGGAGTGTGAGGCAAGATCGGCCGGACCATAGCATGGTGTTAGGCCGCTACAGTATATCGGTGCCGGGTTGCTAACCGTGAGGGTGGCGGAGTTGCTAACCGTACCGCCAGCATTCGTACAACTCAAACTGTATGTGTAAGTACCGGTACTGTTCATCGTGCCGGTACCCTGTGAGCCGCTCGCTGCTTTACTACCGCTCCACGAACCACCCGCCGTACAAGAGGATGGGCTATTGGTTGCACTCCATGAAACTGTTGCGCTGCTTCCTGTATTGATGCTGCTTGGAGAGAGCGAGACAGAAACGACGGGCACAGCGACGACGGTTACGGTCGTCGAGCCGGAGCCGGAGCCCGCACTATTGCTACAACTTAGCGAATACGTGTACGTACCGGCGGTATTGATGGTACCGGTACTTTGTGAGCCACTGCCGCTCTTTGTACCGCTCCAAGCATTGCTTGCGGTGCATGATGTCGGGCTATTGGTTGCACTCCAGTTAATTGTTGTGCTGCTCCCGGTACCTATAGTAGTTGAGCTTGCGTTCATAGAAACGACTGGTGGGGTTGAAGCTCCACCACTTGTGGCAGTTACACTCGTCGAGGCACTATCGGTGCCTCCGGCGTTGCCGCAGGTGAGGTTGTAGGTGTATGTCTGAGCAGTGTTTAGCGCTCCGGTACTCATAGTTCCACTCGAACTCTGGGTCCCGCTCCATGAACCGCTTGCTGAACAAGAGGTTGGATTATTACTTGTTGACCATGTCAGGTTTGAGCTGCTGCCTACAGTAACGGAGATTGGGTTTGCGCTGAGGTTGACGATAGGGGCTGGGGGGTTTGTTACAGTCAGAGGAACATTGCTTGCGTAGCCAGTCCCCCCGGCATTAACACAACTCAGGGTGTACGCGTACGTACCGGTAGAATTCTTAATCCCGGTGCCCGTCGTGCCACTTGCACTTTTGACTCCGCTCCACGAGCCACTTGCTGTACACGAGGAAGGACTATTTGTGGCTGACCAAGACAGTGTCGATGAGTTGCCGACATAGATAGATGATGGACTCACCGTCAGAGAGACGACCGGTGGATCCGGTATGACTTGGACTGACGCTGTGTCCAGCGTCCCGCCGGCGCTATTCGAGCAGTTAATGGTGAACTGATAGGTCTTGATGCTCGATAAGTTTGTAATTTTCTGGCTTCCGGTACCGGATTTATTGCCAGACCAATCCCCGCTGGCGACGCAAGACGTCGGGCTATTTGTGGAAGCCCAACTTAAAGTTATATTGGAGCCCGGCACGATCGGTCCAACGGGATTGCTCGAGATTGTAACGATTGGAACGTCTGCCGGCGGCGCCTGAACGGTCACATAAGCGCTCTTTGAGTCACTTGTACCACTGGCATTTTTACAGGTTATCGTGTAACTATATTGACGAACAGATGACAATATTCCGGTGTTCATATTGCCGGAGACGCCTTTGAGACCGCTCCAATCGCCGGTTGCGGCACAGGAGGTTGGGCTACCCGTTGCCTCCCATACAATCGTGGAGCTGTCGCCTGCGTAAATAAGTGAGGGTGCACCTGCTATCGTAACGATGGGTTTACCGCCACTTGCAGAACTTGTGGTTGTACCTGTCGATGGTGCGGCGACACTGACGGCTACGGTGCTAAAGCCTGTACCAGTTGCCGTCTTGCACGTTAGAGTGAAAAGATAGTTTTGTTCTTTCGTTAGACCCGGCGTGGTTTCGGAGCCGCCTTTGACTGATTTATCGCCGCTCCAGTCATCACTAGCGACGCAAGAATTTGGGTTATTGGTGACGGACCATTTAAGAACGCTTGATTTACCCTTCGTCACGGAGGCGGGCTCAGCGGTGAGCGTAACTACGGGAGCGTTTTTGCCTGACGTGCCACCGATGCCCGTCGCGACGCCTCCACCCGGTTGAGCTGCATCACTTTTCTCGACGGCAGAAGTTTGTGGCAGGTTCACGTCAAGTCCGTGTTTCTTACTGAATTGCGGGTTATTGCTTGCTACAGTGAACACTGTGATTATAACCATACTAATTATAATGAGGACGCTCGTGACGGCGATAAGTATTTTGGTACCTCGCGGCCCGAGTTTTGGCAGTTTGCTCCACAGACCACCTCCTGGAGGCGTAGGTGGGGTGAATTCAACGACGACTGGTTCAAGTGCCATGTTGCTACCTCTTATTGTTGTTAGATTGTACCATAAACGGAACCGCCGTACTGCTCCAGTCGGACTCAACATAAAACTTATACGTTTCATGCATGGGCACGAGGTAGCTCAGCTCACCCTCGGTTGAGTCGCCGGGCAGGATAAGGCCACTGCGGTAGGGGTATGTTAGGGCGTATGGCGTCAGGTAGCTGACCTTACCTTCGGCTGTTTTGACGTATGTGTCAGCCGTCGGCAGGACGCTGAAGGGTTTTTCGCCATTATTCCTGACTCGCAAGCTGATGATGAGATACTCATAACCAGTTGGTGCGACAAAAGGTTGCCTCCCTGGCTTACGCTCCGCACCTACAACCGTCAGCGTGCTGGAGCCAGAAGTGACGGGTTGGTTGATCGCGATCCCTGTATAGGGCACATGCATCCGTTCGCTAGCAACCCGTACTGCGATGAGCAATGTTACGATTGAGGCAATGAATAGGATGATACTCGCGACAAAATATCGGTTGGTTACTACCCATGTGCGTGTGTTGAATGACTTCACTTTTTTCATAATTTATTCCTTATGGTTTACTGCTGTCAAAATAGCCGACAAAGTATGGAATCATGTTGCGGTCTGCGTTGGCCTGGGTGCTCGCATTGTGAACACGCGTCTGGCCGCCAGAACTGACGCCTCCAGTAAGTGAGCTAGACAGGTTTTTACCACAGACACCAGAAACTTCTATCGAGCTTAGGCCAGTTTTAGCTTTGTGAAAACCAGCATCGAGGCTTGTGATATTGACGACCCGATTGCTGTTCCATCCCCAGCAATTTCCTGCCCCGCTGTGGGCGGCGACATCGCGGGGACCATAACAGGGGCTCGCGCCGCCACAGTAGACTGGCGTTGATGGCGAACTACTCGAACTGTTCGAACTACTCGAACTGTTCGAAACTGCTATGCTGCCCGGAGCAGCCTGCTTGACGTTGACCGTTACGCTCGCGGTGCCACGCCCGCCGGCGTTTTGGCAGGTCAACGTGTATGTTTTTGTACCCGCCGTGCTGATCCTACCGGTGCTTTCGCTGCCGAACTGTGTCTTGGGACCGCTCCAATCGCCGCTCGCCGTACAACCGGTTATCTCGCCGGTGGCTTCCCAGGACAGGGCGCTAAAGAGCCCAGTAGATACATCGGTTGGGTTTGCCTTCAGGCTTACGACTGGTGGAGATGGTGGGGCAACTGCTTGGCTCAAGCTGAAAGAGCTCGAGTTCTTGTCAGGTAGAAATATGCCTGTCAGCACGATGCCGTTCATACCTACGAGGGTGATAATCATGCTGATGCCAACTAGTTTTTTTAGTAACATATACGATATTCTCCTATGACATCCCAAATTCTTCTGTATGAATACTTGTAGCTGGCACACCTTTGGCACGGAGTTGTTTGCGTAGACCCTGCATCATCGGCGGCGGACCGCATATATAGAAATCTTTCCCCTTTAGCTCTCCGCTGGTGTTCTCGATGAACGAAATGTCGAGGTGGTCCTTCTGTCTATCACCGAGAAACGGTATAACGCGGACATATTTGTGGCGTGCGCCAGCATGCTGGCTGAGCTTATCCCAATCGATGAGTTCGCTCTCAGTCTTCGCAGCGTAGTAGAGGTCAACTGTGCAGCCTTCTGCCGGTAGGTCCTTAATCATCGATAGAAACGGGGTGATGCCTATGCCGCCAGCAATCCAAATCTGGTTTTTCGAGGTATAGTGGCGGTAGCTGAAGCGGCCATAGGCTCCCTCGACATCAGCGGTCATGCCAGGCCCTAAGCCATTGATCTTATTCGTGTAGTCGCCGAGGCCCTTGACGCTCACTTCGAGCAGATCGTCTGACGGAGCTGAGCTGATTGTGAACGGATGCCATTCTTTACTTATGTGTGAATCTTCAGCCTGAAATCGAATGAAGATAAACTGCCCTGCGTTGTATGACATGGCCTGCTTCTCCGGTTTCATACGTATCTGCGTCACATTACCAGAAACGGTTTTGACGTCTTCGATGATATAGCGGTATTTACGTATGAAGATGTTACCTACCAATGTCTTGTAGACAAATGCGATGAGACCGATGGCCACGATGGTGAGAATATAGCCTTTCATGAGCGGGTCCCTCGACGTGTCGCTACTGATGAAGAGCACGTGCAGCCCGGCTATGAAAAACGCGACACCGAGGAATTTATGGGTAAACAACCAGAAACGGTACGGAATCTTGATAAAGAACGTCACGAGGAGCAACCCGACCATCCCCCAGAAAGCGATACTGCCGAACATCGTTGCCCACTGTTGCAAGACCGCTTGGTGGTATTCTGACGCGCGATTAAATAGCGCGCTAATAGGGAAAAGGCCATTCGGGATAAGCTGGAGGGCCGCTTGCTTGATGCTGGTGCTCATATACCGCAAAGCGAGTAGTAAGGGATGGAACGAAAGCATGATGAGTGCCAACCCTCCGAGCAGGTGGTGAGCAATGTAGACGCGGTTTAACCCGCCAAACCAATACTCCAAGAATTTCAGCCGTGTCGCGTAAACCAGATTGAGCGCGTACATAACGGTACCGACTAGACCGGCGATGCGACCGAGATTCAGCATGATGGCGATACTTCCATGGATGGTGCTGAATGGGTGGATACGTGCCCAGAATAAAATGGGCACGGCGCAGAGTGCGAAGGTTACACCCCAACCAAGGAGGTGCTCCGGTCGAAAACTGATTACTACCTTACGGTTTCCGTTCGGCTGCATAGGGTCGAGTGTCTCTTTAAGCTAATGTTTCATTTCAATTGTACTAGAATTAAGCGAAAGTATAGCATGTTTATTGCAAGAATAACTAGGCGTTTCAAAAAGCACCCTAATTTTCGATAAAGATGTCAATCCACCCTGCATATCTGTATCGCGTAGTCTGAAATAATCAGCGCCTCATTGGTGTACTACACGTGTGACTAATGCAGGCGAGGAAATATATGAAGAAATTCACCAGAAACCAGATACTAATTACAGCCGGTTTATTCATAATGACGGGTGGGTCTATAGCGGGCGCGTATTTTGCCGGTTATAGCACTACTAATACAACTGATACGTATGGACACTACGGACAGAATGTTAATTCCTCTCAGGCTGACATGGTCATACCAGAGGCCTCACTGCAGCGAATCGATGAGGCGGTCGCTACTGAAATGTCAACAAACGCAAAACAGACGGTCAAAGAACGGCTCCTCTACCTCATCGAGGAAGAAAAGCTAGCACACGACGTCTACAAAAAAATGTATGACCTGTACGGTGCGCAGACCTTTGGGAATATCCTCAAAGCCGAAACAAAGCATCAGGTTTTCGTACTGACCGTGTTGAATGCACGAAAGATTGCCGATCCGCGCAGCTCAGAACTTGGGGTTTTCGTCAACCAAGACCTACAAAAGCTGTATGATAGTCTTATCGCCAAAGGCTCACAGAGCTTAAGCGAAGCGTACAAGGTCGGTGTGATTATAGAGGAAGTCGATATCGCAGATTTGGAAACAGATCTCAAGGCGGTTCCTTCTAGCGATAACGATGTTATCACCATGATGAATACTTTGAAAAACGGCTCCGAAAACCACTTGCGCGCCTTTAGCAAACACATATGATAGCAGATAAACCAGAAGTATCAGATGCAACTATTGTCGCTCGAGTAACGGGTGGTGATACTGCGGCCTATGGGTTACTCATGCAGCGCTACGAACCGAAGTTACTACGCTACGTGGTGTACCTTATACATGATGATATGGCAGCGACCGACATAGTCCAAGATACGTTCATAAAAGCGTATAAAAACTTACGAGGCTATAAATCGGCCTATAAATTTTCGTCATGGATATATCGCATCGCGCATAACGAGACGATGAACGTAGTTAAACGGAACAAACACCATTCTGGTGCTGATATCGATATGATGCCAGAAATAGCCTATGACCCGAGGCTGGCCGAGCGCATTGACGAGGGTATTCTAAAAGCTGGCGTGCACGAATGTTTGGCGCAGCTAGAGCCGAAATATCGTGAAGTATTGCAGCTCGTATATTTTGAACAGATGAAGTATGAAGAAGCAAGCGATGTGCTACACGTGCCGACTAGCACCGTCGGTACGTGGGTTAAACGGGCCAAGACGAAACTACGTACTATTTGTGAACAGAAAGGAGCTCATTATGTCTAAGAGAACAAACACTCACGTTTCGATTTCTAATGCAGTCATGCAGGATATCGAGACTGGCAAGGTGGATATGCGTCCACGCACCTACTTTGTGCTGCTATCGGGGCTGGCGGCTGCTGCGGTGGTTTCCGCTGGTGTCGCTACTGCCTATCTCACCAGTATCGCGTATTTCTGGCTCAGGATCGTAAACTCAGACAGGATGGCTTATGGTGCGCGCGCCAGGTTGAGCGACGAGCTCGCTTCTTTCCCGTGGTGGTTGCTGGTACTTGCAGTCGTGCTTGGTATGGCAGCCGTGCTACTCGTGCGCCGACAGGGCCACTTATATCGCCATAGGATGAGCACCATTGCCCTATTGATTGTGCTCGCCTCCCTGCTAATCGGTATAGTCTTTGCATCGTTCAATATAGGCCAGCCGTATGCACAAAATCACGCGCCGATGATGCAACAGCGCGGCCAAGGCAGCGGACGCCACATACAGAAGTGAAATAATTTGCTCCCAATAGTTGTATCACCTATGCAAACGTAATCAACCAAAGGAGATTTAATATGCGTAAATTAGTATCACTCAGTATCGTCGGCTTGGCCGTCGCAGGCGCTGCGGGTTTCGGCACCTACACCGTTTCAGCAATGCATGGCGTGAACGGTCAAAGCAACGGAACAACTACAGCTGCTTCAGGCTACGGCCAAGGCAATGGCAACGGCACGCAGACGGCGCTTGAGTCGCGCGCTAAGGCACTCAATATGACTGCCGATCAGCTGCAGGCTCAGCTGCAAACGAAAACTATGCTGCAGATTGCCCAAGACAAGGGGATGACACTCGAGCAGTACCAGCAAAAAATGCAAGAAGCATCGCAGAGTCGTTGGCAGGATCGTGGGCTTAGCACAGAGGAAATCGTTACGCGCACAGCCGCGCAGGCAGAGCGCCAAGCTGACTGCGATGGCACCGGGAACCAACAACACATGGGCGGCAACGGCCCGAACCGCGTTCAGTAGTTGCTCATTCTCATCTGTAAGCGCCACCTTCCTTAGTGGGGGTGGCGTTTCCTAGTGCTACGAGTATAAAGTTTGAGGATGACACTATTTGTGCTCAACGGGGCGTGCAAGTATTAGCTCAAAGCTCAGGTAGATTTACTCGGGTTTGTGGCTACGATGTATTCTAGTATTTTTGGTGACCTCGTCTGGCCAGCTTCCCTCACTATGTTCGCAATGCTCGGCACAAGTTATATTTTGGCCGCGCCCGAGTACACCCGCCCAGGTCTCTTCAGGAAGTGAGATTGAATCAACGTATATACGCCGCTCGGCTTATTCTTTCTCACGAGCTTCAGTCCAGGTCTAGTTAAAATACGGTACTTAGGCTTTACTTTGACCTAGGTTGTATGTCCAGATGAGAGCATCAATGAGCCACCAGACTCCAAGGCCACCGAAAGTGAGGAGTTTGATAACGCCAAGTGCGACGTCGTCCTTATAGAAACGGTCTGCGCCGAAAAATCCGAGCGACCAGCTGATGATTGTGCCGACGAGGAGCCAGCGATATTCCTTTGTCATGATAGTTCTCCCTTTGCCTAAGCTGCGCCGTAGAAGAGCGCAAGTAGTTTATAAACGATGATAGCTGGCCAGACAACTGCCTTGAGAAGCCCATACAGGCCGTCGCTAAATGATGTTGAAGCTTGAATGAAATAGACGGCTGAGCCGATGAGCCCCATACCGTAGAGCGCGCTTGTCGCGCCGCTGCTTTTATGGGCGCCCTGTCTCTTTCTGACAGAGACTCCCGTTATCTCTGCATCGCTGTATTTCATGAAAGCCCCCTTTCGTTACTATCTAGTTTCAGCATACTCCAAACCCGAGAAAAAGCTAAGATGTCGCCAAGGTTTAGCAGGCTTACCAGCTTTACTCGGAGGGTTCGTTTTCGCGGCCGGCCTTTAGCACCTTTGCCATCCAGATGAGTTCTTTCCATGATCGTGCGACGTATTTGCGGTACGATTCATTCTGCAGTTCGCCCTTGTCATTAAAGAGGTCTTGTACTTTTGGAAACGGTATGTCGGTGAAGGTCGCGACGAGCCCCATTTCGCGGACGCTATTCACGAGGGCTTCAATGGCGCGGACGCCGCCCCACTGCCCCGATGATGCACTACCGAAGGCGACCGGTTTATGGATGTAGTTTTCGAGCTCGCTGTCGAGCATGCGCTTCAGGCTACCTGGATAGCTATGGTTGTACTCTGGCGTGACGATGAAAAATCCGTCGGCTCGAACGGTGATATCGCTGTAGCGCGGGTCTTTGCCTTCTAGATCATTGCCATCGCCTGGAAAATTGAAATCTCGCGGATCGACCAACATGGTTTCGACATCGTCGAAGGTCGCGCCAATCTCGGCTACCAACCGCGCCGCGTGGATGCTCACACGTTGCTCTCTTGTTGTGCCGGCTAGAACCGGTATAAATAACTTTGCCATATCTGACTAGTTTATGCCTCATATATAAAAAAGCCAACCCGTATCCCTGTGCGTCGAAAGCCTGACCAGTCATGAGCATCTTTACGCTATACTATAGAGCACATGCTTTTCTACAAGGAAACCAAAGAAAAACTATTTGAAATACTTGAAACGTCCGACAAAGGTCTGTCGCAGGAAGATGTCGTCCGGCGCCAGAAGGAATACGGCCTCAACCAGTTATCGCCCAAAGCTGGATCCATCTGGAAAGTCATATTAGAACCATTTCGTAATATTTTCGTGGCGGTACTGCTAGCTGCAGCGTTTGTCAGTCTGCTGAACGGAGAGTCGCTCGACACTGTAATCATTACTATCATTATTGTTATCAACGCAGTTGTATTCTATACGCAGCACTATGCCACCCAGCGGGTGCTTCGTAGTCTGAAGAAACACTCCGAGAGCACAGTGTTGGTCACTCGGGGCGGCGAAGATATAGAGCTTTCTTCTGTGCAGCTTGTACCGGGCGATATCATCACTCTGCAGGAGGGGGACCGAGTGCCAGCCGATGTTCGCATCATCCACACAGACCAGCTTCAGGTTGACGAAGCGTCGCTAACGGGCGAATCTGTGCCTGTGCACAAACATGCCTCCACGCTCACCGCCGATAGGCAGGTGTATGAGCAAGACAACATGGCTTTCCAGGGTACTTACATACTTGCTGGCCTCGCACAGGCAGTCGTGGTGGCCACCGGCATACGGACAGAATTTGGCAAAATTGCGGATCTCGCTGGCACCCTGCAGGAGCGCAGCCCGGTGCAGCAGAAAATCGATCAACTGGTCGCGGTGCTTGTAAAAGTCATCGGTGGTGTTGTTGTGGTGGTCTTCCTGCTCGCGCTTGCACGAGGAATACCAGCCGCCGAAGCGCTACGTTTTGTACTGTCTTTGAGCGTCTCTGCCGTGCCAGAGGGCCTGCCGGTCGCCTTGACGGTCATCATCGTACTCGGTATGCGCCGGATGGCGAAAAAACATGCTTTGGTGCGCTCCTTCAAGGCCATAGAAGACGTCGGGCAGATCACGGTGATCGCCACCGACAAGACCGGTACCTTGACGAAAAATCACCTCAGCGTGGTTGACACATGGGCGACGGGCACATCGGTCGGCGTCATGGCGGCGGTGCAGCATACCATAGACGGTGAAGAGTCACGGGCTGACCCGCTTGATATCGCCATTTCCGAAAGTATCACGGGCAAAAAACCAAAGGCTGACGTGCTTTACCCATTCGATTTGGCGCTGCGCGTGAGCGGTGCATATCACACAGCCCAGCACCGGCTGTATATCAAAGGCAGTCCGGAGCATGTCCTGGCCAGGTCACCGATGCCGAAAGCGGCTCGCCACGCAGCCGAATCGGCTATGCATGAGATGACATCCAAAGGTTACCGTGTCATCGCGGTGGCCAAAGTAGATAACGTATCCAAGGCACCGGCAGACTTAGCGATATTGGGCGGTACACTAGAATTAGTTGGCTATGTCGCTTTCGCAGACGAACTTCGACCTGGTATGGCGGCGGCAATCAAGGCTGCGCACGAGGCCGGCATAGATGTCAAACTCATCACGGGCGATCACTACGAGACGGCGTTCAATATCGCCAAATCAGTCGCCCTCGCCGAGCACCAAGCGCAAGTTATCGCCGGAAACGATTTGCCGAAAGAATCAGCCGCGCTTTCTGTCGCGGTGCGTGAACATTCGGTCTTCGCCCGGATAATACCAGAAGACAAATACCGAATATTGCAGAGCCTGAAAGAGACTGAGATTACCGCCATGACCGGTGACGGCGTTAATGACGTGCCGGCGCTGGCAAGCGCCCATGTTGGTTTCGCGATGGGTTCGGGCAATGATATCGCAAGGGACGCTGGCGACATTGTGCTGTTGAGAGACAGTTTCTCGACCATCATTCAAGCCATCGCCGAAGGGCGCAAGATCTATGACAATATCCGTCGTATGCTGTTCTACTTACTCTCCACAACACTCGGCGAAGTTATCACAATGATTGGCGCGCTCGTGTTTGGCCTGCCGCTACCGGTCACGGCCATACAAATACTTTGGATAAATCTCGTGACCGATACTGCCATGGTGCTTCCGCTCGGGCTCGAGCCGGCCGAAGAAGGTCTCATGAAACGACCGCCCCGTCGTCCAGGAGAGCCGCTACTAAGCCGTATATTGCTGCAGCGTATGGTTTTGGTG
>CAJDUE010000009.1_pt1 | contig 31429 bp, 31 predicted proteins | sample 7390401 | NCBI WGS metagenome assembly CAJDUE01 (sample SAMEA7055667, study PRJEB34461) | soil metagenome | biome: terrestrial ecosystem; feature: Peninsula; material: soil | place: Antarctica | collected 2016
GTTTTGATAGCGTATGTGGTGCCCGTACCTCAAAACACAGAGATAGAAATTAGCGAGGAACACACCGAGATAACTTGGGTCAACATGGATGAGGCTGCAAAACGTCTTTCATACAAGTACCCTCCAGAGTTTACGTCCCTATTTAAGGGCTAGATACCGCGGAGGCGTAAAAAGGCTCTAAGCACAAATACTTTGCAAAACGTGTACAAATGTGCTATCATACTACTACTGAAAGGTGTTTTATGAGAGTTATACGTTCTATCATCTTTATCTTCATCTGTATCGGCCTCATTTGGCTTGGTATAGTGCTGATTATGCGGGCCTTTTCGGGCGGCGGGAACAGTCAAACGATCCTAACGCAAACTAAGCTTGTCGATCTCGCGAACAGTGACGCTGTTGCGCAGCTGTATATCGATGGGCCTATCATCGTAAACCAGGACCATGTAGGGATACGTATAACAGTCGACCGTAACTCGTCGCTTATCGAGCGTATCAGTGGTTACGACGACCAGGTCGTGCAGCAGCAGTCCTTCCCTAATACAGCCGCGAGTTATGCAGAATTCTTGAGTGCACTAGATTTGCAGAGCTTTACCAAAGGCAACAATGACGCAAAAGCTCAAGATTATCGTGGCAGTTGTCCCTTCGGAAATAGGTATGTATACACGTTGAAAGAAAGCGGTGGCGAGCTGTATCACTACTGGACGACGAGTTGTGGCGGTGGAACCTTTGGCGGTCAGCGTAATAACACGAGAATCTTGTTTACCCGGCAGGTACCAGATAAAGTTCTGAATGATTTATTGAAAAACTTTAACCCATAAAATAAAGCCGCTAGCCACCAAACTAAGAGGAAGCTACAATAGACCTATGGCAATTCGAGCAATCGTCTTTGATTTATACGGTGTCTTAGGCCTAAACGGTTGGCAAGCTTTCAAGGTCAAGCATTTCGCCGATCGTCCCGAAGCGTGGGACCACCTGCGTGCACTAGGTCAACGAGTTGATGCAGGGGAGTTGCCGGACAGCGAGCTAGTTGATGCTGTCGCGCAAACCACCGGTGAACCTGCAGAAACGATTCGCTATCAATTTGAGCACACCATGCCAAACACCGATATGCTTAATTTTATCGCCCAAGAGCTAAAGCCACGGTATAAAATTGGACTCCTTAGCAATGCCAGCAAGGACGTTTTCGGGACTATTTTCAACTCTGGCCAACAGCAAATGTTTGATGCAGCAGTAAGCTCGTTTCATGTGGGGCTGACAAAGCCAGACCCAGCGATGTTTCAGCTCATATGTAACCGGCTCGGTGTGAGACCCGACGAGTGCATAATGGTCGATGACCAAGAGAGACATATTGATTCCGCAAAGAGTATGGGTATGGTAACAGTGTTGTTCAAGACCGTGAGCCAGACAGAGATGGCCATACGGAAGGAGCTAGGGCTGTGGTAAAGGCAATTATATTTGATTGTTTTGGTGTGGTTCTGACGGATGCACTCCAGCTCATAAGAGAAGAGCTCGGTAAAGTTAATCCTGAAGGTGCGGAGGCGATTACGATCATTGTGGCGGAAAATAACCGCGGGCTCATCGAGCCGGGTGAATCAAATGAAAGAATAGCTTCGATTCTCGGTATGTCTGCCTCTAACTTCCGTTCCAAAGTCGCACAAAGTGAAGTTAAAAATGAGCAGTTGCTACAGTACATAGTCGAGCTTCGCAAAACATACAAAACTGCTATGCTCAGTAACATTGCGGGTTCAAGTTTGACGCGTCGTTTCCCGGACAATGAGCTAACAGTCTATTTTGATGAGGTAATTGCATCGGGAGATATCGGCTATGCCAAACCGGAACCAGAAGCATATGAAATAGCGGCACAGCGACTTCATGTACGTTTTGATGAGTGTGTGTTTGTGGACGATAGAGAACTATTTTGTGAAGCGGCTACCTCTGTTGGCATGCATAGCATATTGTATACAAATTTTGCTCAATTTAAAAAAGACCTAGGAACTGTGTTATCCGCCTGAGCAGGGCGCTTGCGCAGGGCTGTTCAGCACCAATTGGTATACCATGTATCGAACGAGAGAGTCGAAGGGTTAGCGGGTGCGGAAGACGAGACGCTTTTCGGTCTGTGCGGCTTTTTGTAAAGCGGGTGCGTTTAGGCGCAAGGTTGCGATGAGCGCTGAGCTGGAGGCGCTGATGATAATATTTCGAGGTTGTATGGCTACTTCTACCTCTGCGTCGTAATGCCGGCGAACGTACTCCTTGATAACCAGTATCTCGGGGGGCACGTCAAAATCTTTTCGGCTTAAAATATCTCGAATATCTTCCATAGGTTATATAGTATAGAGAGTTAAGAGAAAAGAGTTAAGAGGTGCCAGAATTACCAGAGGTTGAAACTGTACGAACCGGTCTTGAAAGACTAATTGTCGGTCGAACTGTGTCTGCTGTTTCTCATAACACGTCCAGGAGTTTTCCGAATGTCGCCACGGAGGTGGACCAGTTTATGGTCGGTACAACCGTCGTGGCCGTGCGCCGCAGGGCTAAGCTGCTATTGATAGACCTTTCCTCTGAATATACACTCGTAACACACCTTAAAATGACTGGGCAATTGGTGTTTCGTGGTGACCAGAACTTCGGTGCAGGACACCCAAATGATAGTCTTATCGGCGAGCTACCCGACAAGAGTACGCGAGTTGTCATTAGCTTTAAGGATGGGAGTAGGCTGTACTTTAATGACCAGCGCAAGTTTGGCTGGATGATGCTATATCCAACGGTCGAAGTGCCAAACATCGATTTCATGAAGAAGGTTGGTCCCGAGCCGCTCGATGAAAGCTTCACGCCACAGGACTTCGTGGAGCGATTTGTGAGGCGAAAAAATACGAGTATTAAGGCTGCCTTGCTCGACCAGACTGTCGTCGCCGGAGTAGGAAATATCTATGCCGATGAAGTACTCTGGGGCGCTAAACTTCATCCTGCTACGAAAGTATTCGAAATCTCAGTCTCGAAATTCAGGATTCTATTCCGAGAGCTTCAATATGTACTGCGACTTGCCATAGAAAAGGGTGGTTCAACAGATAGGAACTATGTCAATGCCGAAGGCAAAAAAGGCAGCTATATAGAATTTGCTCGCGTCTTCCGCCGAGAAGGTCAGCCGTGCCCGCGCTGCGCTACAACCATAAAAAAAATCCGTGTTGCTAGCCGCGGCACACATCTGTGTCCGAATTGCCAAAAACTATAGTTTCTTTAGGAGTTCGAAGACGGCCGGAATGTCAGCCACGCGGTAATTGGCTTCGGTACGTCCGCGCCCAACCTTTATACTGTACGAATCAGGTGGCATCGCTTCGAACATTGACTCATCGGTTTTGTCATCGCCTATTGATAGCACGAAGTTATGGTCGTGAATCAGCCATTCTTGGCTAGCGCGAGCCTTAGTGATTTCCGTGGGTTTGACTTCGATAATTTTCTTGCCTTCCTCGATGCTCAGATCATATTTTTTGGCTATCGGCTTTAGCAGCCGGCGCAGCGCCACGAGACTTTTCTGTGCGTAAAATGGTGCAGCATTTCGGTAGTGCCAGACGAGTGACCAATTTTTGCGTTCGACATGTACTCCGGGCGTTTCATCGGCATAATAGTCAAATATATCTCCGACTTCTTCCTGCCAGTCGAGAGCTGAGCTGCTAGTCTTGTGCCAGTTTTTGCCACTATCACGTCTGAAGTAAGCGCCATGCTCCGCTGCGATTCCGATTGGCAAATCGCCAAACCAGTCTTGCATCTCTTCTTTGCTCCGCCCAGTGACGAGCACGACATCGTTGCGTGGTTCTTCGGCTAGGCTAGTGAGCAGCTTTTTGATTGTCGTCGTCGGCTTTGCCTCTATTGGATCACCATTAATGATAGGTGTAAGCGTGCCGTCATAGTCAAAGAGCAACAATCGTCGGGAGGCGTTTTCGTAGGCAGCAAGTAGTTTTACTTGCTGGTCTTTGTTAAGCGCGTGAGTACGGTGTATCCCGATTGACGACTGTGGTTTTTGCAGGGTAGCTAGGAATTTATCAGCCCATTTCTCGGCTGTGAAGTATGACAGATGTCGTTGCATATTCTTGAGGCGGCGATTGAGGTCATTTGGCCGCATTGTTAGCGCTTTGTATAACCCATCTACGAACGATTGTGGTCTGGCATGCGACACGAGTATAGCGTCCTTGAGCTCTTCGGCAGCACCGGCTGATTCGCTCAGAACAAGAATGCCAGGTTTCTGCTGCTGGCTAGCGATATACTCTTTGGCGTTGAGGTTCATGCCATCGCGAATTGGTGTAATGAAACCCACGTCAGCTCGACTATAGAGTGCTGCGATTTGTTCCTGGCTCATCACCTTATACTGATAGTCGACAGGTGTCCATCGCTTCGTGCCATAGGTGTCGTTGATTTCTTTGACGAGTTTTTCAACTTTTTCTTTGAGCTGTATGTACTCAGGCACTGTCTGCCTAGTAGGGTTCCCGATCATGGCCAAGACTACTTTCGAGCGCAGCTCTGGGTGGTCTTTAAGCAGCGAGCGGTAGGCGACCAGCCTCTCGATAAATGCTTTCGTCGGGTCGAGTCTATCCAGTGCGACAATGATTTTCTTGCCGCGATACTTCCACATGAGTTTGGCGGCTTCTTTCTGGATATCACGTTTCTTGGTAGCTTGGGCAAATTTGGAGTAATTAATCCCAAGTGGGAAATCTGACACGCGTACAACCCGGTTGACGAGCGTAATGTTGTCATCCTGGACGGTGCCGATGCCGATTTTATCACATGCCTTGAGAAAGTTATCGCGGTAACCTTTGGTGTGAACTCCAATGAGGTCAGCGCCGAGCAGCCCGAGCGTGAGTTGTGGTGCCTCGGGTACGGTCATCCAAACACTTGGTTTGGGGAAAGGTATGTGCAAGAAAAAACCGATTTTATCTTTCGGTCGGGCTTCACGGAGCATGTTCGGGACGAGCAGTAGCTGATAATCATGCACCCACACGGTGCTGCCGGGTTTCGTTAGTCGCAAGGTTTCCTCTGCAAATATCTTGTTTGCCTCGCGGTATGCGGCCCATGTTTGCTTAGACGACTCGATACCTGGCTCGAGCTGGTGAAACACCGGCCAAAGCAGTCGGTTACTGTACTCATTGTAGTAGGCGTTGATAAGTTCTTGAGTGAGGAAGACGGGGTGGCAATTTTGCTTTTTGAGCTCATGTCGGATTTCGGCGCGGTCAGCATCGGTCAGCTCATCGTCTGCAATTCCCGGCCAGCCAATCCAGGCGGAAATTTTGTCGTCAACAGAAGCGAGACCGGTAGCTAGACCCCCAATACTTTTGGAGAATTCCAGCTTACCATCAACTTTCTTCACACTGACTGGTAGACGATTGGAAACTATAACTAAATTCGGCATAAGGCACTACCACTGTACCATAGCCTACGAAACGGGCAAAACTAGCTGTCTTACACCACTTCTTTCGGTATACTGGAGGGGTGAATGTTTGCTTGACTGGGGAGAATGACGTACTGCGCGACGCTGAGCTGGCGCGGATGATTGCTGAGTTTGAAAAAGACTATGGCGATATGGCGGTCGAGCGATTGGACGGGGAAGACGTCAGTTACGAACGTATGACAGAGGCGGCTGCGAGCCTGCCGTTCCTCGTGCCGCGCAAACTGGTCATTTTGCGGAGTCCCAGCGCAAACAAGGACTTTGCCGAAAAACTCGAAGAATTTATGACAAACGTGGCAGACACAAACACTATTGTTATCCTGGAACCGAAGCTCGATAAACGGCTAGGTTACTACAAACAACTGAAAAAATTGACGGATTTTAGAGAATTTAAGCAGCTAGATATGCATGGGCTTGTTCAATTTGCTGTTGAGTACGCTAAAAAGCAAGGGGGCAGTATCTCGTCATCTGATGCGGGGCTGCTCATCGAGCGCTGTGGCACCAACCAGCTGGCGCTCCGGTCGGAGCTAGATAAGCTCATGTTGCAAGAGGCACAGATTACAGGAGACTCTATTGAACTTCTGACCGAAAAAAACCCGCAGAGCAGTATCTTCGAGTTGCTTGACGCGGCCTTTACGGGTAACAAAAAGCGCATGGCCGATCTCTACGCCGAACAGCGTTCACTTCAGGTGGAGCCCCAACAGATTCTGGCTATGCTAGTGTGGCAGCTCAATATTCTGGCCATCGTCAAGTCGGCCGGGCAGCGCAGCCAGGATGAGATTGCTCGAGAGGCTAAACTGAGCCCATTTACCGTAAAAAAGACGGCAAGTCTGGCGCGCCGTGTGAGCCATGAGCGGCTCAGGAGCCTCATATCAGAGCTCAGGGTGCTTGACATACGTCTTAAAACCGAATCCATCATCCCCGACGAAGCCGTGCAATATTATATGTTGAGCCTTAGCACATAGAATTACCACTCGCCTGAGACGGGTGGTAATGTTAAATCGAGCTACCTTATTTTTTCTTGGCGGCTGGTTTCTTGGCTGGAGCTTTTTTAGCAGCGGGTTTTTTGGCAGCTGCAGGCTTCTTCGCAGGTACTTTCTTCGCGGCAGCAGGCTTAGCAACGACTTTTGGCTTGTCAGACTTTACGCCAGAAGGTAGGCCGGCTTTGCGAGCGGCACGGGCTGCTTGTGATTTCTTGCGGGCGACTTTATTCTTGTGCATGATACCTTTTTTGCCGGCTTTATCGAGTTCACTCTGAACTTTGTCGAGCGCCTTGAGGGCTTTCTTCTTGTCAGTGGCGGTCAGCGCCTTGCCAAAAGCTTTGACTGCAGTCTTCAGGCTGCGCTTGGTTTTACTGTTGCGAACGGTAGCTTTGTGAGCGACTTTGACGCGTTTTTTGGCTGATTTGATGATGGGCATCGGTAATCCTTATCGATTATATTTCTTCACCAGAAACTATACAGGGGTAAGCCCGTCTTGTAAAGAGAGCTGTATGATGTTGCTGAGGCATTGAACCGTATTTTGCTCAAAACTGCTTCTGACCTCTATTTTACAGTTGCAAGGTCATACCGCTTGTGGTACCATAACTGACAGATAAATATATCTAAAACCAAAAAATACCCTTTTATGAATGAACAGCAAACGCAGCTACTCGATCGCCTGAAAAAAGCGCAAAACGTACTCGTTACCGTCAGTAAAAATCCATCGGTGGATCAACTGTCAGCGGCCATTGGTTTAACGTTGGCGCTGAATAAGCTCAATAAACATGCCACGGCAGTGTACAGCGGAGATACGCCAAGTACTATCGACTTTTTGAAGCCAGAGGAAACGCTCGAAGAAAATACGGATAGTTTGCGAGATTTCATCATTGCGCTTGATAAATCCAAGGCCGACAAATTGCGCTACAAGGTCGAAGACCAAGTCGTGCGCATCTTTATCACGCCGTACCGTACCTCCATTACCGAAAAGGATCTCGATTTTAGCCAAGGTGACTTCAATGTCGATGTGGTCGTTGCTCTCGGAGTGCAGACCCAGCAAGACCTCGATGATGCAGTACAGGCACATGGCCGGATACTGCACGACGCGACGGTCGCCTCACTCTCAAATGGAGGACAGACCGAGCTTGGTACGGTCAACTGGGACGATGCGCAAGCAAGTAGCCTCTCGGAAATGGTCGCCCGGCTCGTCGGTGCACTCGATAAAGACGCCATGGATAATCAAATAGCCACAGCGTTGCTAACCGGCATCGTCGCAACAACCGATCGCTTCAGCAATGACAAAACCACCCCCAATACGATGAGTGTGAGCGCAACGCTAATGGCGGCTGGGGCCAACCAACAGCTCATCGCAACCGAGCTTGCCGAACCAATTGCGGCTCCAACCTATGACACAAAAGTTCCAGCACGAGAACCCGTAGGGGAAGAACAGCAACCTGACTCGCCAAAAGAACCAGGGACCTTGGATATTGACCATGAGGCAGCTCAGAATCAGCCAGCAGAACTAGCTGCTGAAAAGCCGGACGAACCATCTCAACACCCCCAAATACACGTAGACGAGGAAGGCAATATTGTTTTGCCAGACCCCGACAATGAAAGCGGATCCGCCCAATCAACCGAGGTGAAACGTGAACGTATGGTTGAACCGCCCTCAATCGAGAGCGTCTTAACAGCAAACACAACTGAGGACGACGGACCAACACCGAGCGTCGAGGAGCTGACTTTACCTGCTGTCTCGCCTCCGCTATTAAGCCATAACGAAATGACGTTTGTGCCAGAGGATAGCGAACCAGCACCGCAGGGGCAAGATGTCCCTCAGCCAACTACGGTGAGCCAACCTCCCCAGGTTTCTCCACTAGCCTTGGACCCAGCCGAAGATACGCCCGCTCAGACACAGGATAATGCGCAAGATGACCAAAAAACACTTGAAGAGATTGAACAGGCCGTCCATAGCCCTCATCTTCAGCGAATGCAAGGATCTACTTCAGCGCCAGATGAGCATAAACCCGAGGATACGCTCGATGATGCCCGCAGTGCTCTCGAGGCAGCATTCCAAAACACTCCCGATGAAGCCGCGCCGGAGCCAATCACTGCGCTCAACGCGCAACCACTTGGTTATGAGCTGCATGATGCAGAACCTAGTGAACAAATATCAGCTCTGCAGCCAGCCCCTGGCTTCGAGCAACCAACGGTGCCGAATCCAAGTTTCAATGAACCTTCGCCCGGCGATTCACCGGCCGATCAGACACTTGACATGCCGACGTTCCCTGGTCCTTTTGGCGGAGTCCCATCTGGCAACGACGATACTCCAGCTTTGAACAATGATGGCTCCAAGGCACCACCGGTGCCACCTCCGTTCGTTCCGCCGCTCAACTAGATTCGAGTTCTCCTGTGATTGCGTGCTAAGCTTTGTCTATGCAGGGACTACTACTTATCGACAAGCCACATGGCTGGACAAGCTTTGATGTCGTAAATTATGTGCGCAAAATGGTCGCCGCAGCCGAAGGCAAGAAGCCGAAGCATACAAAAGTAGGACACACCGGCACTCTAGACCCACTGGCGACTGGTTTGCTCGTGCTGCTCGTAGGTAAAGAATACACCCGCCGCGCTGGCGAATTCAGCAAGCTCGACAAGACTTACGACGTCACCATGAAGCTGGGCGAGACCAGCACGACTGGCGATGATGAGGGAGAGAAGACAGCCGTATCGAGTACTGCTCCATCTGAAAAAGCTGTTCTAGAAGCGCTAGAGCGTTTCAAGGGCGATATTATGCAGGTGCCCCCTGTGTTCAGTGCTATGAAGGTGAACGGTCAGCGAGCGTATAAACTGGCGCGAGAGGGCAAAGAAGTCGTGCTCGAAGCCCGTCCGGTCACCATTCGTTCGATAGAACTGACAAAATATGCGCATCCGTTCGTTGAATTCACTGCTGATGTCAGTAGCGGCACGTATATCCGGAGCCTCGTCGAAGACATTGGTACCGCACTCTATACCGGCGCCTACATGTCCGCTCTCCGCCGCACTCGCATCGGAAATTTCAATTTGCAGGATGCCCATGAGACCAATAATCTCAACTTGGAGGAAATAGTCGAATTGTTGCAATAGGGGTGAGTATCTGATATACTGCTGGGTAACGCCATCAGTAATCTCTAGTACAACTTATAGAAACGTTTGAGGAAGGACATAGTAGTAGCGCATGATTTCAGCCGAGAAAAAGACGAAAGTCGTCACCGATTTGCAGAAGGATAAAGCAGATACTGGCAGCTCAGCTGTACAGGTCGGAATATTTACTGAACGTATCAAAGAGCTCACCGGGCATCTGAAGGTACACAAGAAAGATTTCGCCGCACGCCGTGGGTTATTGCAGCTCGTCGGCAAACGCAAACGACTATTGCAGTACATCGCAGCAGCAGATAGCCAGGCTTACTTGGACCTCATCAAGAAGCTCGGCATCCGGCGCTAAGTATTTCGAATTTGAAATTAGAATTTGGAATTTAGCGATAAAACACTAAATTCCATCCTCTAGAATCAAAATTCTAGCTACATTAATTTATAGCAGTGGGTGATGAAGAACAGGTTTCCATGTAGCAATATGGGCGCTTGCACCTTGTTACCCACAATAAGGAGGCTTCTATATGAGCCAAACAACCAAAACAATAAACCCCTACGGTAAAGATCTCATCGTCGTAGAAACAGAGTTCGCTGGCCGCACGTTGTCACTAGAGGTAAACCGCGTAGGTTTCCGAACCACCGCGAGCGTGATTGTGCGCTACGGCGACACCGTGGTCCTCGGTACGGCCATGCTTGGTAAGCCGATACAAGGCATGGATTACTTCCCGCTCAGCATTGACTACGAAGAGAAATTTTATGCAGCTGGAAAGATCAGCGGATCAAGATTTATCAAGCGCGAAGGTCGCCCGAGTGACGACGCTATCCTCATCGGCCGTCTCATTGATCGTCCCATTCGCCCACTGTGGCCGAAGGGTTATCGCAACGAAGTCCAAGGTGTCGCGAGTATCCTCAGCATGGATCCGGCATTCCGTCCGGACATGGTGGCGATGATTGCGATGAGCACAGCATTTATGCTGACCGGCGCGCCGTTTGACGGCCCGGTAGCAGGCGTGCGTGTTGGTATGAACGAAAAAGGTGAGTACCAGGCTTTCATGAGTGCCGCGGAACTCGACGCCGGTAAACTCGACCTCGTCGTGGCCGGCCGCGAAGGCGGTATCATGATGGTTGAGGCCGGTGCCAATGAAGCTACCGAAGAAGAAGTCGTGGCTGCAATGAAATTTGCCGAGGAGGTTATACAACCCGCTCTCAAACTCCAGAAAGAGCTTGTCAGTAAAGTTGGGGTAGAAGCGACCGAATACGAGCTCGTCCTTCCGGATGAAAAGATTCAGACAGCTGTCGACAAGTGGGTCGAAGGTAAGCTCGGTGAAGACCTGCGAATGCCATACCCAGAACGCAATGAGCTTGTCGCCACGCTTCGGCAGCAAATGCACGATGCGTTTGCTGAGGAAATTGGTGGTGATGACTATGGCGTACTCAGGAGTGAATACGACGAAGCTTTCCAGATGGCACTTCACAAGGATGTGCGTGCAGGTATCGTCAAAGATAATGTCCGTCCAGACGGTCGGAAATTGGAAGAAATCCGTCCGCTCAGCAGCGAAGTCGGCTTCTTGCCGCGAGCCCATGGCTCGAGCCTGTTTACCCGTGGCGTGACACAGGGTATGAATATAGTGACACTTGCACCCCTGAGCTATGTGCAATTAGTCGACACTATGGAGAAAAACCAAGAGCGCCGCTACATGCATCACTACAACGCACCCGGCTATACCGTAGGTGAAGTCCGCCGTCTCGGCAGCCCAGGCCGCCGTGAAATCGGCCATGGTTTCTTGGCAGAACGAGCCCTGACGGCCGTCCTGCCTGACGAATCGGTCTTCCCGTACGCTATCCGATCAGTCACCGAGATTATGAGCCAGAACGGTTCTACGAGCATGGCTGCAACCTGTGCAAGCTGTCTCGCACTCATGGATGCAGGTGTGCCGCTGAAGGCTGTAGTTTCTGGTATCGCCATGGGGCTTATGGTCGACGGCGACAAATTCTACGTGCTGAGTGACATCGCCGATGCCGAGGACTTTGCCGGCGACATGGACTTCAAAGTTACTGGTACGAGCAAAGGCATCACCGCGCTGCAGATGGACATGAAAGTACACGGTCTGCCTATCGAGACGCTGACAAAAGCACTCGAACAGGGCAAAGTCGGCCGGGCACACATCCTAGCCCACATGCTCGAGACGCTTTCCGAGCCACGCGCTGAGATGAGCCCATATGCACCGCGCGTCGTAAGTATCACTATCAACCCGGACAAGATTCGCGAAATCATCGGTAAGGGTGGCGAGACTATCCAGAAGATTACTGGCGAAACAGGTACTGAGATTGACATCAAAGATGACGGCACTGTCATGATTGCCAGCCCAGACAAAGATAAGATTGATGCGGCTATCCAGTGGATAAAGAGCATCGTCGAAGACCCAGAAGTTGGCAAGATTTACGTCGACAAACCAGTGGTCAGTGTACTTGATTTCGGAGCCTTCGTGCAGATTATGCCGGGTAAAGACGGCCTCGTGCATGTGAGCGAAATGAGCGAAGAACGTGTCAACAAACCGAGTGACGTCGTGAAGGAAGGTGACTTTGTCACCGTGAAACTCATCGCTATCGATGACCGAGGACGCCTACAGCTCAGCATGAAAGCCGCCAAGCGGGAGCTCGAAAAAAAGTAGATAAGCGTGTGATACACGATACGATAATCCAACATGACAGGCGACAGGATAATGGATAATCAAAAAAAATTGGACGAACTGAAGAATAAGATTGAGACGTCGGGGGTGACGCCAGAGCTTAAGGCACAAGCGACGCAGCTGGTTTTTGGCACTGGCAACCCCTATGCCGATATAGTATTCATCGGAGAGGCACCGGGTAAGAACGAGGATTTACAGGGGCTGCCCTTTGTCGGCGCAGCCGGCACATTCCTCAACGAAATGCTTGATAGCATCGGCATGAAGCGAGAGGACATATATATAACAAATATCGTCAAATATCGGCCGCCGAACAACCGAGATCCTCTGCCAGAAGAAAAGAACGACTTCTTGCCCTATCTGCAAGCCCAGCTAGAAATAATTCACCCCAAGATTGTGGTCACACTCGGTCGCCACAGTACGAATTGTTTCTTGCCGGACTTACAGATTAGTAAGGCCCATGGCGAGCCGAAACGCATCAAGCTCGCCCTCAAAGAGCATGCGGGTGACGTGCTCCCGATAGTTATCTTGCCGCTCTATCATCCCGCGGCTGCACTATACAACGGCGGAATGCGTGCAACACTTCTAGGAGATTTTGCGCGAATTCCAGCAATTTTACAGAAAATTAATTAATTTACACATTACTCAATAAAGAAAAAGGAGAAATATATGGAAATAAATGATAAGAAACAAGAGCCAAGGGGTCAAAGACCCCAGGCGCGACGCTCGAGCCAGAACGCTCGAGCACCACAGAATAAATCAAATAATGGCGCCCAGCAGAATGGTAACGGTGAACGACGCAGCGGTTCGAGCCGCGGAGCGGCTGTCCGGGCGCAGAAGCGCACACAAATGGATGCACAGCGCGTCGCGAATCACTACATGCCAGCACAAGTCGATGATAATCGTCGAGCCAACTTTATCGATGACAGTCCTCGACTGAAAATAATCGGTCTTGGTGGTATGGACGGTGGTGGTTCAAAGAATATGATGCTCGTCGAATACATGAATGACGCAGTCATCATCGACGCTGGGAATGACCTAAGCGTCGATTTGCCCGGCATCAACTACGGTATAGCAGACACAGCCTACCTAGAGACGATTCGTCACAAACTTCGTGCCTACATCATCACGCATGGGCATCTTGACCACATAGGCGGTTTGCCGCACATCGTGCCAAAATATCCCGCACCGATTTATGGTAGTAAATTTACCATCGGCCGCGTCGAAGAAATCTTCGGAAACTTTGGTCTACCACAGCCCGAAGGCTTTGAGTTACAAACCGTGGTCATGAACGAAGATACGCACGAACGACTCAAGATTGGCGAATTTTACACAGAGCTGGTACGAGTGACACACTCCATACCGGGAAGTACCTGTGTGGTGCTTGACACACCAGTCGGACGCATCATAAACACCGGGGACTTCCGATTTGACCCGAACCCACTCGACCACGAACGTACAGACAAAGAACGTCTGATTGAGCTCGGCAATGAAGGTGTGCTGGCGCTACTTAGCGAAAGTACCACAGTGGAGCGTCTTGGCCGGACGCCGTCTGAGAGCACGATTGAAAGGAGCTATATCGATATTATGGAACAAGCACCCGGTCGTATTTTCATCGGTGTTTTCAGTACCAACATGAACCGTATCCAGATGATTGTGAATGCCGCCGTACACCATGGCTGCAAAGTGGCCATCGATGGCCGCAGTATGGTCAGTACTCTCGATATGGCCGTCCGCCACGGTTTCATGCGCATACCGAAAGGAACGTTCATCCCTATCGCGTCAGTACCGGCACTGAACGATGAAAGGGTCGTTGTCGTATGTACAGGTAGCCAGGGTGAACCGAGCAGCGCGCTGCAGCGTATGGCGAACGGCGAACACCGTCACATCAAACTCAAAGAACAAGACACCGTCATTCTCTCCAGTACACCAATCCCCGAAAGCGGTAACGACGCACTTATCGGTCAGATGGTTGACGACCTTGTAAAGAAAAATGTCCACGTGTTCGAACATCGCAATCACGAGCTCGATCATGTCGGGCCGCTGCACGTTTCCGGGCATGCCAGCCAGGATGAATACGCCGAGATGATTAATATGGTTAAACCAAAGTTCTTCATCCCCATTTATGGAGCCTTTCGCGTCAAGCAGCGGCACATTACCCTGGCGATAGAGCAGGGTATACCACGGGCAAATACCGTGAACGCGCTGAATGGTGAGGTTATCGCGCTTACCCCAGACAAGATGGAGATTATCGGTGAGGTGCCGAGTGGTACTATCCTGGTCGACCAAACTGGGGCTCTCGTAAGTAATGTGGTGGTCAAAGACCGTGTACTCCTGGCCGAAGAAGGCCTCGTCGCAGTCGTGCTAACCATCGATAAAAAGACCGGCAACCTACTGACGAGCCCGGACATCATCAGTCGTGGGTTTATCTACATGCGTGAGCAAGAAGAAATTATGAACGGTTTACGCACAGAAGTGCGTCGTGCGGTGCAGCAGCGTTTCAAACGTATCGACATTGACCGCTTCAAGGCTGAAATAAAAGATCACATGACGCACTATCTCTTTGAGCAAACGGGACGTAGCCCTATTGTCATACCAGTGGTGAATATCATCGGCGGCAAGTCCGAGAAACAGTCAGTTCCTGCTCAGGGACAGCCTATCGAAAAGCCAAAGACAGCAGAGGACATTGCGGCCGAGCAACAAGCTCGCTTCCAGGCGATGCGCGAACGCTTGCTCAACCAAGATGCCCGAGTCGACTAGTCTATCTGCGAGCTACTGTTGACAACATACTGAGTGCCGCCGTACTCTTAGAGCATATTATTTATGCTTTAAGGGCACACAAGGAGAAAACATGCAAAGCTCATACACGTATACGCCAGTTGGTTCTGACGCAAGCGGGATAGGTCTCGCGGCGCTACTCATATGGTATTTGGTGATGATTCTGTTTTTTGGGTTACCTTCGATTATCACGACGTGGAAACTCTACAAGAAGGCGAGCCAACCTGGTTGGGCTTCTATCGTCCCAATCTATAACGTCGTCGTAGAGCTAGAAATCGCTAAGATGCCAGTATGGTATCTGGTCCTACTTTTTGTACCATTCGTGAACATCGTTGTCGCGATTATGGTGCTCATCAATTTCATCAAACAGTACGAGCAAAAGATTGGCTTCTGGCTGGCATATATCTTCCTACCTATAGTGGCAGTTTTCTTGGTTGACAATGTCAACTACACCGGTGGTGCCGCTGTCGCTGCAGGACCAGTTGCACCTGTAGCCCCAACGCAGCCGTTTGAACCATCTGTACAGTCTTCTGTACCGCAACAACCAGTTGCTCCAGTAGAACCTGAGCAAGTAGTTCCTTTGACAGAAAATACAGCCCCAGATGTCCTAGCAGACGTACCAAGTGAAGAACCTGACGCCTTAGAATCGGCTCCAACCATGGATTCTGCGCCAGCCGAAGAGCCTCAAACCGATGTGACAGAGGAAGTATCCGTTACGCCAGCCGAAGAGCCTCAAACCGATGTGACAGAGCCTACGCCTGTAGTAGCAGCTGCGCCAGCAGGCGAAGACGATGACCAGACACCGAGGGCATCACAGCCCCCTGTGGCGTAACAGTGGTGATTCAGGCCTGTAAAGCAGCATAAGCGTATTGACAAAAGTTGTAATATTTGCTATAATAAAAAACATGTCTTCAGCAGAAAAAAAATTTCCAGATGACAATCATCAACCTCACCCAGATGGGCCATTTGAACTGAGTGGGGTACTGTTGGATATATTGAATATGACCCCCAGAGAGTACGTCCAAGCACAAGAGGATTTCAGGCGAAGGGCGGCTGAAGCAGCACTTACAAATTCCAAGCAATATATTAAAGCTCTCAGGGAACTTATTCCCGAGGCTATAGACAAAGATCGAACTCAGCTTCTTGAGGAGCTGCGCAATGCCGAGGTGAAACATGCAGAGCTTAGATTCCCTAGTACTTCTCGGCAGGAAGAGTAGACCAGAACACCTTTAGAGCGTATAATCAAAACAGTTATGGCAAAAAAGAAAAAAGCAGCAAAACCAGCAACTCGCAAGAAAAAAGCACCAGTCGCAGAATCGGAAGTATCCGGCTCGTCTTTCGGTGGCTACATGCTCGCCGTTATTTTCGTACTAGCTGGACTTTTTGTGGCACTTGGCGGCTTCAATACCGGTGGCAGCCTACCAACCGGGCTTTTCCATAGCACCGAGTGGGCCCTCGGTTGGGCCGCGTGGATTTTGCCTGTAGCGCTGCTGTATTGGGGCGTATATAAATTCGTCAGCGAAGAACAAAAAATGCCTGTCGCCCAAATATTGAGCATGTACGCCCTCCTTATTTTTGCAGCAGCTTGGTTTCAGACTGCTTTCGTCGAAAAACAGTTAAATGGCGTATTCATAGGAGGCCACGGTGGCTCAGTCGGGGATGCAGTAGGCGGTACAGTCCTATCGGCGCTTGATAAAATACCAGCTAGCATACTTTTCTTCGTCTTTGCACTGTTTGCCTTTTTCTTCGCTTTTGGTGTTTCACCGAAGGTGCTTCTGAAACTTGGGGATGTATTCAAAAAGTCTGAGGCCGAGAAGGAAAGTGAGCTGGCTGCGCTAAATGCCAAGGCAGAACAAAACGGCTTCAAGATGAACGAGGGCGTACCTGTGGTACGACATACGGTAGGCGAGCAATTCGATCGACCGCAGCCACGTCTCACTACGCTGAAGAATACTGCTCAAACGCTAACGGCTAAGGAAAATCATGAAGCGCTGACGACCTCGAGCGACCCGGACTGGAAATTCCCAGCGATTGATTTACTCGATCAGCGCCAAGATAAAGCAGATGCCGGTAATGTCGAGGCAAACGCCCATACCATACGGACAACGTTCCAAAACTTTGATATTGATGTAGAGATGGAGGGGGCGAACATCGGGCCGAGCGTAACTCAGTATACCTTGAAGCCACCTACAGGGGTAAGACTTACGAAAATTACGGCGCTCGAGAACAACCTGGCGCTGGACCTCGCTGCCACAAGCATCCGTATCGAGGCGCCGATACCAGGGAAGCGTGCGGTAGGTATCGAAGTGCCGAACGTCAAAGCTGCGCTTGTCCGGTTGAGTTCAATCTTGGAGTCACGCGAATGGGCAGAATCGAAAAGCCCACTGACGTTTGCCGTCGGTAAGGACATTGTGGGTAAGGCTATAGTAGCTGACCTTGCACGTATGCCTCACCTCTTGGTTGCTGGGCAGACAGGCTCTGGTAAATCAGTCATGATTAATGACATACTGACGAGCTTGCTCTACCGCAATAGCCCGAATGACCTGAAGCTGATTCTCGTCGACCCGAAACAGGTCGAACTTACTCCGTTCAATGACGTTCCGCACCTACTGACGCCCGTCATCCATGAGCCTGAGCGTACCATCTCTGCGCTAAAGTGGGCAGTGGCAGAGATGGAGCGGCGCCTTCGTACGATGGCAGGTGCAGGCAAACGAAATATAGATGAGTATAACAAGCTAATGCCGGACGAGAAGATGCCGTACATCGTTATCGTAGTCGATGAGCTATCGGATCTTATGATGATGGCTGCTCGTGACGTCGAAGCACTAATCGTACGAGTCGCACAGAAGGCCCGAGCGGCAGGTATCCACCTTATACTTGCAACCCAGCGTCCGAGCGTGAATGTCATCACCGGGCTCATCAAGGCAAACGTACCGGCACGTATCGCATTTACGACCGTTAGCCAAGTAGATAGCCGAACCATCATAGACCAAATGGGGGCAGAAAAGTTACTCGGGCGTGGTGACATGCTCTATCTCACGTCAGAAATGCCCGCCCCGAAACGTATACAAGCGGCCTTTGTTGGTGACGTCGAGACGATGAAGGTGAATGATTTTATCCGCGAGCAACGAGCACCTAACTACAATGAAGAGGTCGTCAGCCAGCCCGTACAAATTGGCAAGGGAGGCGTCGTCGTTACGGATAATGCCCGCGAAAACGCAGACGAAGATATGTTCCAGGATGCAGTGCGTGTCGTCATAGAAAACCGTAAGGCGAGCACTAGCCTGCTACAGCGCCGACTGCGCATCGGCTATGGTCGTGCTGCACGTCTTATAGAGGAAATGGAAGAGCAGGGTATCATTGGAGCTGCAGATGGTTCACGCCCACGGGACGTTTTGGTTTCGAGTCTCGACCAGGTGTTTGGCAGGGTCGAGGGCGGTGCTGATATCGAAGATATGGAAATCGTGGCATCAGAACCTGAGGGTGCTGACCGCGATGACTACCTTGCTCGTTAATGCGTTGATGTGTACAAAGCAGCTACGTAGCAGGACTTAGTATAATAATTGGTACTAAAAATGTGTTCAAAAAACACTGCTGCAAACATAATTTTTGTAGTGACCCATACAACAACGTTATTTTGAGTAACAGATTGGGATAGAGTTTTTTACTACACATTTTACTTGCACTTTTATATGTGCAGGACTAGTATGAAGTTAAAACAAACAGCCATCAAGGGGGAGACATGACGGCACTATCTAGAACACCGAGAGACTGTTACGGAGAACTCCGTCAGCTCCCCTCCAAAGGCCAAATGGCCGTTAACAAACAAGTACTACAAACTCCCGGCAAAATGGCTGGGAGTTTTTTTATATACTACCCGTTGCTTGTCGGTAGGGTAAAGAGATATAAGTGAGCTCGCTTTCACCGCAAGTTTCAATGGAGCGGCAGGTAGACTTTACTAATCGGCGTTCACTAAATGAGCCGGTTTCTCCAGTTCCTCAAGACGAAGACGCATTGTATAGGGGTATACATATACCGCTATTTGTTTCTCCGCAAGCCGAGATGGATTGTCCCACTATTGCGCAGAACGGTGACCATGTGGCATTCCCGTCACGTCATCCCTGGCTAGCTCCTGATACAGGTCCAGATCAATTTGAGCTTGAGGACAAGCATGGTTTTAAGGGGCTTAAGCCGTATACCGAGTGGCTTTCAACGACATACGATGATGCTCGAGTTATGCGCTGGGTTACTATTCAAGAAACCGCAGAAATAACTCATCGTCAGAAGCATAATCACTACGATGGTATCATTTTTCCCGAGAGCGATGACGAGTGGTTCAAGGCAGTACTTCTAAGGCGTGCAGGCTACGTGCCTAAGCAAGTTTTGGTGTTTGAAGAAGGCAGGGCTGGAGTAGAAAACATTCAACCAGAAGAAATAGCGTATCTGCGTAGCACTGGAGTTGTACATGCTCAACGGGAGAATGAATGGCGGATAAATTATTACATCGCCCGCTACATCATGCACAATGGTTTGAGCCATGTGTACGATACCGAGCAAGCTTCACGCTTTCTTGAAACTAAAGAAAAGCTTGAGGGTTATAGATTGGGTCATGAAATCATTCGTTTAGCTGCACAAGCGGTGGCTGATAGTGTAGAGGGTTTTTATCAGTCAGCTCGCAACGATGGTCGGATAAGCCATGGTTTACCGCAGAGTAGTGTTCGATTTATGATGCTTAATTTCAAAAACAGACAACCAGATTATTTTCGCGGTATGCGAAGAACGATAGCAAAACTGCAGGATGCCGCCTGATGGAGTTTCTTGCTGCCGGGAGTTTTTCTATTGCAGACATTAAACCTAAGGATATTGAGAGATGACTATTGCGCTGGAGAATTGTAATGAAGCATTAGGCCATCAACAAGAACGCCAACCGCTACCGAGAGCGCCTCAAGACGAATATACGGGAATGCCATTGCTCCTTGCCCCACATGACTTAAGTGACGTCGAACCTGATGAAAAGAACTACCATCACCCGTGGGGGCGTAAATGGTTGCGCCATGAACCCATGCCTGTCTATGAGGCAATCCTAAGGTCTTCACAAGGCCAGAGGGTTATTCGCAGGCTTCATAATGGTGATAAAAGCGAGTTGGCCGCACATCGATACATGAGCAATGATGGACCAATTGTACCTGTTAATAGAGCCGAAACCGTGGGTGTACTATCGTTAGCTCAGATGGGGTATCTACCAAAAGACGTTATAGATACTAGCGCAGGGGTTCTGGTCATACGGCCTAAAACCGAAGAAGAAGAAGTTCTGATACGAATACCACGAGTACCAAATGTGACGGATGACATGGTCGAGCACTTTAGGTCGAAGTGGTGTCCGTGGTCTTCTTCCAGCACAGCCAGCAAAATAATCATAGAGTCCAGAGTGAAAGAAGCTGCATATAGTTATGAGAATGTTGATAGCGGAAGTAGCTACAATCATGTGCGTGCGTATATAAATACGAGTAGCGTGGGGGAACTGTTAGCGAAACCTGAGACAGTCACGGTAGTCACTGAGGCGCTTAAAGAAGACGATTTTGATGCTGACAAGATGCTACTGCAGATGGTGGTGCAACACGTTCTGGAGGAGGCTACCGTAAAAGGAATGGCTATAGCTAGCCTCTATGATTACTTCAGAAGTGCGAATAAGCTTTATCCTAACATGCCACACACGGTCGAGGAATTCCTTGCCTTTCGACTTTCAAACCCATTTGGGGGGATTGCTCTCCGGCCGGAAGGTCGATCAGCACTTCTTGAGGCCACCAAGATCGGGGAAGTTGCGTAGTTGACGAACAGGGGTGAGTGCGGTATACTAGCCTTACTATTAACTCAGCTTGTGTCCATTATGGGAGCATAGGCATTAACCAAAGGAGTCATCTTGAACCAATACGAGATTGCTATTTTGTTTGACCCAGGTCTAGAGGTAGACCTAGACAAGGCCACCGAAAAGGTCGAGAAAATCTTGACCGACAACGGCGGCAATATTACCAACGTAGACAACTGGGGCAAGCGCAAGCTAGCGTACCAGATCAATAAGCAAGACCAGGCTATCTACGTGTTTTACGCGGTAGAAATTCCGGGTGAAAACGTACGTAAAATAGAGAGCGTTCTGAATATCACCGATGAGGTGATACGGTTCCTCATCACGCGACCAGACCTGACGGCTATCGCTAAGGCCGAAGCTGCCAAAACACTCAAAGCTGAGCAGGCTGCCAAGCGTGCTGAGCGTGAAGACAACGATAAAGACGAAGAAGAGGAGTAGGAACGATGGCAAAGATTTTTAAACACCGTACAGACGTAGCCTACTTTGACTACAAAGATTTCAAGACGCTACAGCGCTACGTCAACCAGTACGGACAGATAGAGAGCCGCAAAAAGACCGGTCTGACCGAGTCTCAGCAGCGGCACCTAGCCGTGTCTATCAAGCGGGCAAGGCATATTGCGCTGCTGCCGTTCGTGACCACAGCTTAGCAGTAATGAGAGAACCTATCTCGGTTCTCTCATCGCACCGGCAAAATAATATATTTAGTCGGGCTGCTCTGTCCTGGGGAGTTATAACAATATCCTCGAACTGAGTTCAAGGATCTGGTTGCTTTTATAAAGCAAATCTTGACGTCTAAAAGAATCGGGCGTAGGGTGAATAGTACAAAGTTAACCCGGACTTAGTTTCCGGAGAGGAGGGTTGCCACATGGCACGTAGTTTTAACCAAGTAATTTTGATGGGTAATCTCACCCGTGATCCAGAGCTTCGGCAGACACCGAACGGACAGAATGTCTGTAGCTTTAGCCTAGCGCTGAACCGCAGTTACAAAGGCGCGGATGGTAATTGGCAGGAAGCAACTGATTATATAGATGTCGTGGCTTGGGGGCCACTAGGAGAGCGCGTTGCGCAGTATCTGAGCAAGGGGCGACCTTGCCTCGTAAATGGGCGTTTACAATCTCGCAGCTGGGAGCAAGAAGGCCAAAAACGTAGTAAGGTTGAGGTCGTCGCACAAGACGTGACCTTCCTCGGTGGGCCTGGCGGCGGTGAAGGCAGTAACAGCGGCGGCTCTTCATCTGAAGGTGCAGCCAGCAGCAAACCAGCTGCCAAGAAAAAAGACGACGTTGTCATAGAAGACATCGGCGATGAGCCCATTAATCTCGACGATATTCCGTTCTAGCATCTGTATATGCAGAGTCTAACGGCTGCAGCGCAGCAGATTGATCGACGCGTAAAGGGGATACTTCGCGGTGTCGATATCGACACGCTCGTGCCGGACGATAAGAAGATTGTGCAGCATCTTAGGCTCGCGTGCAATGAGGTCAAGCTCGATGTGCGGGATTACGAATACGCCCAGACGCGCATCGAACAGCAAAAATGGGTGAAAATAGCACACCACAACATAAATGCACTCGAGCGACTTATATTGGGTCTTGATGAGATATTCGGACCGGTTGATGTTGCAGAGCTAAGCGCACAGCTAGAGCTGCTACAATCTAAGATAGAATAAGGAAGGAGGTCACGCAATGGCACTATCTATTACCAATTTGAAAAAGGGTGTACTGTTTCAACTGGACGGCGTACCGTACCGCGTGGTTGACTACAACCAGAAGGTGATGGGACGGGGCGGTTCTATCGTGAATGTTCGCATAAAGAGTGTGCTGGACGGTAAAGTGCTCGAGAAAACCTTCAAAGGCAACGAACAGCTTGAGAGCGCCGACGTGACGACACAAAGTGTGCAGTATCTGTACGGTGACGGTGCTCGCTTCCATTTCATGAACCAAGATAGCTTCGAACAGTTTGAAGTGTCTACTGACCTTGTTGGAGACGGTGCTGGCTATATAAAAGAAGGCGACCTTGTGCAGCTACAGTTTTTCAATGGCCAACCGATAAATGTTGAGCTGCCAAAAAACGTGCCATTGCTCGTAATCTACACTGAAAGTGCGGTCAAGGGTGATACGAGTAGCTCGATAACGAAAGACGCAAAGCTGGAGACGGGCATCACCATAAGGGTACCGGGCTTTATAAAACAAGGCGATGTCATCTCGGTCGATACGAGCAATGGCTCCTACCGCGAACGCGTGAAGGATTAGCCAGGTGAAGCAGCGGCTTGATGTAACTCTCGCCTTACGGAAGCTCGTGGCTTCGCGGAGCCAAGCGGAGTCGTACGTACGCATGGGCCAGGTGAAGGTGAACGGGCGTGTCGCCACTAAGTCGGGTCAGATGGTGAGCGAGACGGACAAACTAATCGTTACAGCTACTGAGCAATACGTTAGCCGGGCGGCGCTGAAGCTTAAAAGTGCGGCCGAGGCATTCCACCTCGATTTTCGGGATAAAGGCGTGCTTGATGTTGGGAGCAGCACTGGGGGCTTCACGCAGTTTGCGCTCCAGCGCGGGGCAGCAAAAGTAGTCGCTGTCGATGTCGGAACTGAGCAGTTGCATCCAAGCTTACGCTCAGACCGGCGTATCGAATTGCACGAAAAAACTGACATCAGAGATTTTAATACTAGCGAACATTTTGATATCATCGTTGGCGATGTCTCATTTATATCACTCAGACAAATATTGCCACATGTCTCATCACTCATGTCCCTGCAAACGCAGCTTGTTGCTATGGTGAAGCCCCAATTTGAGGCAGGAGCGGGCAATGTTAAGAATAACGGCATCATCAAAAACGACCGCATGCGGCGAGATATACTAAAAGACTTTGAAAGCTGGGCTCACACCTACTTTAAGATTTTGGATAAAGCGGATTCGGCAGTAGCTGGTAGCGGAGGAAATCTTGAGCGTTTCTACCTGCTGAAAAAATTGAGCTAAGGCGTAACTGAGATAAGCGCATAATTACTTCTTCAGCACCTTCGCACTTACCAGTTCAGTTGCTACAATAAACATATGCACTATTTCCCTAGCCGCCAAATGGCCGGCGACCTAATAGCTGATGCACTCGAGAAGAAGTATCGTTTTGAAGATTGCGCAGTACTCGCGCTTGGCGATGGTGCTGTCATCGTAGGCGCCGAAATAGCGCAGCGCCTACACTGCGTTATCAATATGCTGCTCTGCTCCGCTATCCAGTTACCACACGATGATATGACGTTTGCAACCATCAATAACTATGGCGGCGTGACATTCAATGATGTATATAGCCCAGGCGAGCTCGAAGAACTCAGAACTGAATACTTCAACTATATAGAACAGCAAAAATTGGAAAAATTATTTGAGATGAATAGGTTGCTCGGGGCGGGGGGCGTGCTTGATCCGCACTTGCTCCGTAACCGCAACATTATCGTCGTATCGGATGGCCTAAATAATGGTATGTCTATGCACGCAGCTGCGGAGTTTCTCAAGCCTATAAAAATCCACCGTATGATAATGGTAACCCCGTTTGCGAGTGTAGCCGCTATTGACCAGATGCACGTGCTGGCTGATGAAATCGTCTGCCTCAACGTACTCGAATACATTATATCAATCGACCATTACTATGATAATAACGAGCTACCGTCACACAAGTCTGTCGTCAACATACTCGAAGACATCGTTCTGCACTGGAAGTAAGGCATATACAGGCGAGTCAAGGCTACTCTATGAAGCTATTGAGTGCGTTAGTATCAAGAAGCGTTAAGTGAGATTGTTCGCCTCGTATGATGCCTTTCCTCTCTAGATCTGATATGGTTCGACTCGTCGTTTCCCTGGTGGCGCTAATTGAACTGGCGATATCCTGGTGGCGTAAGGGGACGTCTATCAATACTCCATCATTGATTTCGCGGCCAAAACGGTTGCCCATAGTCAGCAGGAAAGAAGCTAGCCTTTCGCGGACGGTTCGATATTCGAGCGTCATGATACGTTCGCTATGTAACCGGTACATTTCTGTGACGGTATCAGCGACGGGTAGACAGGTCTCAGGATGTTCACGAATGAAGGAGACGAACGTATCTTGGGGAACGAGCCACACGGTAGTTGTAGACATCGCCGTATTAATAACGTGCCGGTTTGTCCCCGTAATCGCCCAGGTGAGACCGAGAATTTCACCCGCTTTGCGAATAATGAGGAGGTTTTCCTCGCCGTATTTTGTTATGTCGTACGTTTTTACGAGACCCTGTTCAATATAAAATACGCCCGGAGGATCAGCTCCCGGGCGCACGATAAATTCGCCTTTTTCATATGACTGTTTCGTACCCGTGTGAAAAAAGTCCACCAAAGCTCTGAATTGGGCTTCGTTTGCGAGCATGACATCATTATCTCATGCCCTCAAGGTATGTCCAAACATCTGTTGCAACGGAACGTGGCAGATGGTCGTGTGATTAATATCTCATTTTTTATGTGATGTAATTTACTGTTTGGGTTCGTGCCTAAGTGCATACTATAAAGTACCAATGCAAGGTACCGACATATAATGTTGGAACCGGGAGGAGGCGCTATGGTTGCTTGGCGTACTGTTGAAGCTCAACTGAAACAAGTTGGCTGTAACTATCTCCTCTGGGGGAACACTGAGACCCGAGAGCTTGCAAACATACTTATGGATAGCGAGCGCATCGTCCAAGCCGTAAACGGGTATTATGACGGTGGTTTTGCACTGCTTTGTGTTACGAATTACAGAGTAATTGTGGTTGATAAAAAACCATTCCTGCTCTGCGTAGAAGACCTTCGATACGACATGATCGCCGAAGTGGACTATAGCGCTCGGATGTTTACGTCCATTATCCATGTCATCACGCCCCTGCGCGCGCTCGACTTTACGAGCTGGAGCATGCGTAGACTGCGTAGTAGCATGAACTACATACAGCAGCGGGTCATGGAAATGCGTAATAATGAGTTTCTGGCGAGCCAATTTGCACAAACTGAAAACATGCGAAATGAGGTTCCAGCTGTTCCTGACCTACTGCAGGTTGAGGAGCAGCAACGACACATCCCCCAGATGGTACCGACATACCAGAGTTCCGAACAACCTCTGGCTCAGTTTGACGGATACCGTCCGACACAGCAGAGGTCGCTCAGTAACCCGTACACGAAAATCCCACTCCTGGCTCGTCGGCGCAAATACCCTAGCTTCTACCAATAGTAGAGGCTGTCTTATTGTGTAACAAATACATTAAGGGTGACTGTGTTAGCATAAATAGCATGAGGAAGAGGCTTATTTGGTTTGGCAGTAATGTTATGAGGTTCATGCGAGCGGTTGTTTCAGTCGTGCGCCAGCATACCTTTGCCTGGAAGATTGCAGGAGTGTTGGTGGGTGTCGTGGTAATTATCCAGCTCTCATACCCATCGAAACAAGCGCTGCCTTTCGCGCGGCTGAACGGTGAAAATGTCGGAATGAAGTCAGCGAGTGATATTCGTCAAAAAGTAACGAGCGAATACGTTACCGTCCCACTTGCGTTTGAAATCGATCAGAAAGTATCTCATGGCACTACGGCACAAGCTGGTCTGCTAGCTGACGATACTGAAATTGCTGAGACCATGACGGGCTATTCCTGGTGGCAGCGCTTAATACCCTTTAGTCTACCAGTGTTGAGCGCACTGAAAAACCAACCCATTGTTACTAAAATCGATGAAGCCCGGTTTGCCGATTATGCAGCAGCACGAGCACAGGAATGTGTCGTTGTACCCCAAAATGCTGGAGTAATCGTACAGAAAGAAATCGTTCAACTTGACCCTGCCAAAGATGGAAGAGCATGTCCTAAGAGCAATATCCGGGCTGCATTACTAGGTATGCCTTTACAGAAAGAGGGGATAACCGTGCGCGTCAAGACAGAGAAAGTGAAGCCCGATCGGTCAGACAAGGACGTATCCTCGGAATTGAACCAGGCGCAGACGGTCATTGATCGAAAGCTGACAGTGGAGCTAAAGGACAAAAAACTGTCTGTCGGCAAATCGACTATCGCAAGCTGGCTTATTTTCCCGCAAGATTCGAAAACGAAGCAACTTTCCGTCAGTGTTGATAATAATAAGATCAAAGAGTACCTTGAATCGATACAAAATAATATCTATGTGGAACCGGGAACGACAGAGGTATACACACTTGATGGTGCGCAGACTGGTTCGACGAAGGGTTCAACTGGTTTGGGCATAGATAAAACCGCCACAGCTACCGATTTGCACAGTCAAGTTTTGAAAGACGACGGTACTGTTAAGGCAACTCTCCAGACACTGCAGCCAAATATCGACTACAAACGTAGTTACACCGCAACACAGACAGGTTTGCAAGCGCTGCTGTATGACATCGTCAGAGATAAAGGAGATTATGCTATCGCCGTTCAGACAATTAACGGTGGTATCGTTGCCACGGCGAATAGCAGCAAGCATTATCATCCAGCGAGTACGTACAAGATATTCATCGGTTGGGCTATCATTCAGCGTATAGCGGCCGGGCAAATGAGCTGGACAGATTCAGCGACAAGCGGCAAAAACGTCAGCCAGTGTTTCGATGCTATGATTATCAGTTCAGACAACGCATGTGGTGAGTGGCTCGGCCAACAAATCGGCTGGACCAACCTCAATAACATGCTTAAGAGCATCGGTTTGTCTTGCACGAATCTCTCAACCGCTTGGTACTCGTGTGCGGGCGACGAAACGCTCTTTCTGTACAAACTACAGACAGGGCAGCTGCTACCCAGCGACCAGGCAGACAGATTACTAAGTGTGATGAAACAGCAAACCTACCGTTCCGGCATACCCGCCGGTGTCGGGGTGACGGTCGCAGACAAAGTCGGGTTCCTCGATGGCTTGCTGCACGATTCGGCCATCGTCTACGCAGAACATGGCACGTATGTACTCACTATCATGACGAATGGCAGCAGCTGGAGCCAGATCGCTGATGCGGCAAAACAAATAAATGCACAGCTTAATCGAATGTAGAACCATTTCGATTACGACCTGCGTACGGACTCGACCTACTTTTGGTTTGGTTCAAAAGTAGGCAAAAATCCAAGGTACGTTTTCACCAGCTTGGCGGCTGTCGCCACTGCTCACAACGCTAAAACACTGCCATGTCGCATTTTCACAGATGTTGTGACTGGTGATAGCAGCCGGACCAGGCTGGCTCCAGAGTGCCATTAATTTTATCGAAAGTATTGACGGATTGATTTCGGCAAAGCCTCTACACTTACCAAGGAAGAGCAGCTTATATCCACACGTCATGAGCCAGAAGAAAACTGATTCGTATGCATCGGCGTTAGGCGTGAGAAGGGCTGGCCCTCCTTTACTTACTTACATTGAATCTGAATTCGACGACGTCGTCTGGGTGCATGAAGTAGTTTTTACCCTCGGTGCGGACCTTGCCGGTTGAGCGAGCGGTGTGGAGTGATCCGGCTGCAACTAGGTCGGGATAGCTCACGACTTCTGCCGCGATGAAACCGTGCTCGAAATCACCGTGGATAACGCCGGCGGCCTGAGGGGCGGTCGCTCCCTGGTGGATGGTCCAGGCGCGCACTTCTTTCTCTCCGGCTGTCAAATAGCTCTGTAAGCCCAAAGTGTCATAGGCGGCATGGATAAGCTGCACTAGACCAGATTCTAACACGCCGTAGCTTTCGAGCAGCTCTGCTGCTTCGGCCGTTACCAGGCTGCGCAACTCTTCCTCGAGCTTGGCGCAGATGAAGACGGACTGGGCCGGTGCGACGAGCTTCACGAGCCCGTCCCTCTTGGTACCATCGGCTAGTGTCGCTTCATCGACGTTGAAGACGTAGATGACCGGCTTGGCGGTTAGCAAATGCAAGTCGCGGATAAGCACCAAGTCAATCGAGGGTAGGGCAGACAGCGGTGTGCCTTCGTCTAGGTGGCGCTGCAAAGTCTCGATATAGCTACTTGTTTCCCGTTTCTTGGGGTCCGCCTTGGCCTCCTTAGCGAGTTTAGGTAGGCGGCCCGCGATAGTTTGTAGGTCGGCCAGGATGAGCTCAGTATTTATCGTCTCGATGTCTTTATGCGGGTCGTGCGCGTTATCGACGTGCTGCACATTGTTATCTTCGAAGGCGCGCACGACGTGGATAATGGCATCGCACTCGCGTATGTTGGCCAGAAATTTATTGCCCAGACCTTCGCCCTTACTCGCTCCGGCAACCAGTCCGGCGATGTCTACGAATGTAACGGTAGCTGGTTTGATGGGCGCGCCACCATACAGTTCGCTCAGTTTCGTAAGCCGCTCATCTGGTACTGGGACGATCCCGGTGTTTGGTTCGATGGTTGCAAATGGATAATTGGCCGCCAGAATATTGCTGTCGGTTAGTGCGTTGAACGTGGTGCTTTTGCCGACATTCGGTAACCCCACGATTCCGATGGATAAACTCATGGTACCCATTGTAACAGCGGTAGCAGGAATGTGCTATGAGCGAAGCGAACGACACAACAGGCGAGCTATAGTGATATGCAGGCCTTTCATTAAAGGATTCTACTCTATATCGGAATCGGCCCGCAAACATAGGTGGTATATTGTGAGCAATGAGAGACCAAGACGTCCACGCCGACGACAACCAAGCTGGTCTCGCACCACGAGTGCTCTCCGGGCATCTCCGCTGAAAGCCATGAGTTCTTTGCATGACTTAACCATAAGCGTTTGCTATACTTGCGAGTATATATGGGCCAGCACGAAGCAAAAGCCGAGAAAACTGATAACGACAGCGGTGTAGTTGTAGTTACCGGTATGCAGAGAAGACCCGTCCGCATTCCTAGGCTGTTCTGGTTGATTTTGGTCATTGTTTTGGTGGGAAGTACCGTAGGGGGAGCCTATATTTGGCTCGGAGGTAAAAACGATCTATCTCACCAAGCAGAGAGTAACCCTGGACTAAAAGCGGTGCTAAACGACAAATCGCTGACGACATCACAACGGTACAATACATTGATACAGCAGGGCAACTATACCGGCGCGGAGTTAATACTGAAAGATCAACTTGCGCAGGCTAAGAACGATAGCGAGAAGGTAAACAATTACGTATTACTAGCTCTGGATGCTACCCAAGCCAAAGATTATAATGCTGCGGTGGGGTATGCCAACAAAGCGCTAGCCATTAACCCAAAATCAGACGACGCATTTAATGCTCAAGCTCGAAACGCATTCGCCCAGGGGGATAAACAGTCGGCAAAAAGCTACTGGCTGCGCGCTATCAATAGCCTAGACAAGTCTGCACCACAATATGACATTTTATTACAGGGCTATAACACAAATATTAAGGAGCTCGGTATATGAAAGGCAAGCTATTAGTTGCCGGTGCAATAACTTTGGTGTTCTCGGTATTTGGGAGTGTTATGTTTGCACCTGGGCATGCCTCGGCAGGGACTTGGTGCGGCGTACTTGCGAAGCCGATTAGAGTATCAAGCCCTCCGAAAAAAACCGACTGCCTGGCTGGGCAGTACTACACTGCACTGTACGGTTTGAGCATAGGAAGTGATGGTTACAAAACATCGCTGAAAAATGCTATAACAGCCTATTATAATAGTGCTAATCCCAACCAGAAAGTTGGTGCGGCGTACATCATAAGTGACCTAGGAGGAGCAAGTAAATGGCGGAGTGCTATAGATCTCGCTACCGTAAGCTACGGAAACTATACCACCTGTAAAAATACAGCGTATGATACCGTAAACAACAAGATAGTAAATGAAACTGACTGCGGTACATTTAATTCTGTAATTCTAACCTACGGTGGTGTAGTACGGTATGCCATTAAGGCGGACTGCGGTAACCCGCTCGGTCAGCTCGCTTGGACTCCGCCCCAACAGACCCCCGCGCCGGCGACGCTCGATGGTGTGAAAATAGACGATAGTGGAGTCGGTACTTACGGCGGTGGTACGAATGCTGCTTTTAATAGCCTCACGGTATCCGTTGCTGGTGTCGGGTCTCGAACCGCCAACCCGTTCTACTTTGGGTCTGGTCCAGACACAACAAAGATACCTAGTGGTACAGCTCGCAATGTCACGGTTGCTGCGCCACCGTCTGGCTGGGTGATACGAGGCTATAGTTTGTGTGATGCGACTCTAGTGTCCGACTGTAACTCTACAACTATGGGTTACGGCGACAAATATTTTAGAGCTGCCTCAAGCTTTTCTCTTAATTTCCGGGCAGGCGACGTCTACCATATGAGGTGGATATTCGGTATGCCATTAACGACTTCTCCATCAGCGACGTTGGACGGTGTGAAGATTGACGACAGTGGAGTTGGTGGATATGGCGGTGGCACAGCGGGTTCTTTTAATGCTGCTACCGTCAGCGTGGCAGGGGCGGGTGCGGATGCACGTAACCCATTCTATTTCAATAATACCTCTGGGGGTGGTACCGATATACCGGCAGGTACGAGTAGCGTGTCGATAAGCAGTATACCCCCCGGCTGGAATCTAGTAGGGCATGCTATCTGTTCTGGCGCTGCCTGTACGACGGCGTACCTGATGAGCAACTTGACTAACAGTTCTGCAACAAGTTTCAACTATACTT
>CAJDUE010000010.1_pt1 | contig 29230 bp, 44 predicted proteins | sample 7390401 | NCBI WGS metagenome assembly CAJDUE01 (sample SAMEA7055667, study PRJEB34461) | soil metagenome | biome: terrestrial ecosystem; feature: Peninsula; material: soil | place: Antarctica | collected 2016
AAGGGGCATATTTTGCCTACAATCAACCAACTGGTGCGTAAACCGCGCAAGAAAGTGACAACCAAAAGCAAGTCACCTGCGCTAATGCGTGTCACCAATAACTTAAAAACCAGAAACTACGAGAAGCCAGCGCCATTCAAGCGCGGTGTCTGCGTGAAAGTCACGACTAAAACACCAAAGAAACCAAACTCCGCCCTCCGTAAAGTAGCCCGCGTCCGTCTAGGCAATGGCTACGAAGTTTGGGCTTACATCGGCGGCGAAGGCCACAATCTTCAAGAGCACGCTGTAGTCATGGTCCGTGGCGGTCGCGTCAAGGACTTGCCTGGAGTACGTTACCACATCGTCCGCGGTGCATTGGACCTTCAGGGTGTCCAGGGCCGTAAACAAGGCCGTAGCAAGTACGGCGCTAAGAAGGAGAGTAAATAATGCCACGCAAAGTAACCGCCTCACTCGTCCGAGATATCCCCGCTGACCGCATCTATAGTAGCGTGCCGGTCCAGCGCCTCATAAACCGCGTCATGCGTGACGGTAAGAAACAAGTCGCTGAGCGCCTTGTCTACACCGGCATGGAGACCGCAGCCAAGAAGCTGAAGGTTGAGAACCCTCTCGAAATATTCGACCAAGCTATGGGCAATATCCGCCCCAATGTCGAGACTCGTTCTCGCCGAGTTGGTGGTGCCAACTACCAGATCCCATTTGAGGTCAAAGGCCAGCGCCAAAACCACCTCACCACGATGTGGTTCGTAGCTGCTTGCCGTGCCCGTAAAGGCATGAGCATGGCTGACCGTATCGCGCTAGAGCTGATGGATGCCTACAACAACCAAGGCTCAGCCGTTAAGAAGCGAGAAGAAACGCACCGTATGGCCGACGCTAACCGGGCCTTCGCCCACTTCGCCAGGACCTAGGATTACGACACAATATCCGTAACTAGCAGGTAGGTTAAGAGCTCGGCCAGAATTATAAATGGAGGATTTTACTAGTGGCAGATAAGAAAGTACAAATGAAGGATATCCGCAATATCGGCATCATCGCCCATATCGACGCGGGTAAGACAACAACAACCGAAGGTATCTTGTACCGAACCGGCCTGAAGCACAAAATAGGTGCAGTCCACGAGGGCGAAACAACGACTGACTGGATGGCACAGGAGCGCGAACGCGGTATTACTATCGTGTCCGCTGCCGTAACGTGCTACTGGAAAGGTCACCAGATTAATATTATTGATACTCCTGGCTCGACGGTGCTTGCGTCGTCTTTGATGGCAAAATGGGTGTTGAGAGCCAGTCCGAAACCGTTTGGCGTCAGGCAGACAAATACGGCGTGCCGCGTATCTGCTTTATCAACAAGATTAACCAGACCGGTGGTGATTTCTACAAATCACTCGATAGCATCCACGCCCGTCTCAACAAACGGGCTTTCCCAATCCATCTACCGATAGGTTTCGAACAAGCCATCAATGGCATCGTCGACCTCGTCAGTATGAAATCCTACACTTACAAAGAGTTCCATGACCATGAACTCATCGAGGGTGAAATACCTGCCGACATGCTCGACCAAGCCAAAAAGTATCGCAGCCTGCTCGTTGAAAACGCCGTGGCAGAAGACGAGACCATCCTAGAGAAATATTTCGAAGTTGGCGAAGAAGGTCTCACCGAAGACGACATCCGACAGGCTATCCGCAGCGCTGTGCTGAGTTGCAACTTCTTTGCCGTCACTGGTGGTGATGGTCGCGGGGTCATTGTCGAAAAAGTACTCGACGCAGTCACCGACCTGTTACCAAGTCCAATCGAGCGTGGTTCCACCTGGGGCACACACCCCAAGACTGGCGATGAAGTCGAGCGTAAGCCTGATGAAGCTGAGCCACTGTCTGGTCTCGCTTTCAAAATAACCACCGACCCATTCGTAGGTAAACTCGCGTACTTCCGCGTATATTCTGGTGTGCTCAAGGCCGGTTCGTATGTGCTGAATAGCTCGACTGGCGAGAAAGAACGCGTTGGACGTATCGTCCGTATGCAGGCCGATAAACGTGAAGACGTTACCGAGGTTGTCTCTGGCGATATCGCTGCTATAGTGGGGCTCAAAGGCACCACGACCGGCCACACTTTGTGTGACCTAGCAAGTCCTGTTGTGCTCGAGAACATCACTTTCCCAGAACCGCCGGTCTCAATCGCTATCGAGCCGAAGACCAAAGCCGACCAAGAGAAAATGAGCCTCGCTATGCAACGCCTCTCCGAAGAAGATCCGACCTTTCGTATCCGTGTAGATGACGAAACTGGTCAGACTATCATCTCCGGAATGGGTGAGCTACATCTTGAAATCATCGTTGACCGCATGAAGCGCGAATTCAATGTTGAAGCCAACATCGGTCAGCCACAAGTTGCTTACCGTGAAACTATCCGTAAGGACGCCGTCGAGGCCCAGGGCAAATTCGTCCGACAGTCTGGTGGACGAGGTCAGTATGGTGACGTCTGGCTCCGCCTCAGTCAAAATGAACAAGGCAAGGGCTTCGAATTCATCAATGCCATCAAGGGGGGCGTCGTGCCGAGCGAATACATCCCGGCTGTGCGCAAGGGCATCGAGGAAGCCATGAGCAATGGTGTCCTCGCCGGCTATCCAGTCGTCGATATCAAAGTCGAGCTCTACGACGGCAGCTACCACGATGTTGACTCCAGCGAAATGGCCTTTTCTATCGCCGGTTCTATGGGTTTCCAGGAAGGCTTCAAAAAAGCCAGTCCGGTGCTACTCGAACCCGTTATGAAAGTCGTCGTAGTAACCCCAGAAGCATTTATGGGTGATGTCATCGGTGACCTGAACTCCAAGCGAGGTCGTATCGAGTCAATGGAAGACCTCAGTAGCGGCATCAAAGAGATTACAGCTTTTGTACCGCTCGGCGAAATGTTCGGCTACACGACAGCACTTCGCAGTAACTCTCAAGGTCGTGCCAGCTCAAGCATGGAACTCGACCACTACGCTGACGTGCCAAATAACGTCGCTGAAGCCATTGTTGCCAAAAACGCGAAGTGAGGTTTACCAAGTTAATGTCATCCCGATGACATGCTTCGCATGTCACTTTACAAAACGCTCAATTTTTCCTATACTGTATCTGTATCTCGCGTGAGGGCTTTGTTGTGGTGTAGCCACTAGCAATATGGACCGCGTGAACAGCTTAGCAACATAATATAACGTTTATAAGGAGTACTACCTTTTATGGCAGGAAAATTCGACCGAACCAAGCCGCACGTCAACGTTGGTACCATGGGCCACGTCGACCACGGTAAAACAACATTAACCGCAGCTATCACTTCAGTGTTAGCGAAAAAACTGCCTAGCGATGTCAACAAATCTGTCGCTTATGACCAGATTGACAACGCACCAGAGGAAAAGGCTCGTGGTATAACCATTGCTACCTCGCATCAAGAGTACGAGAGTGAAAAGCGTCACTACGCACACGTCGACATGCCTGGTCACGCCGACTACGTTAAGAACATGATCACTGGCGCCGCACAGGTTGACGGTGCTATCCTAGTCGTATCCGCAGCTGACGGCCCTATGCCACAGACCCGCGAGCACGTTCTGCTTGCAAAGCAGGTCGGTGTACCAAAGATTCTTGTATTTATGAACAAGATGGACCTCGCCGATGCTGACCTCGTCGAACTAGTCGAAGAGGAAATCCGTGATTTGCTGGAAAAGAACGGTTTCGACCGCGACTGCCCGATCATCAAGGGCTCAGCAACGAAAGCACTTGCCGGAGATGCAGCTAATGAAGAAGCTGTTATGGAACTCGTCCAAGCTATGGACGACTACTTACCAGAACCAATTCGTGACTTGGACAAACCATTCATCATGCCTATCGAGGATGTCTTCTCGATCAAGGGTCGTGGTACTGTTGCTACCGGTCGTATTGAACAAGGTATCGTGAAAATTAACGAAGAAGTTGAAATCGTAGGTGTCCGTCCAACTCAGAAATCTGTCGTCACCGGCATTGAGGCTTTCAAAAAATCACTTGACCAGGGACAAGCAGGTGACAACGCCGGCGTATTGCTGCGAGGAATCGAGCGCGATGACATCGAGCGTGGTCAGGTCTTGGCAAAGCCAGGCACTATCACGCCACACACCGAGTTTGATTCTGAGGTCTACATTCTTACCAAAGAAGAGGGTGGCCGTCACACGCCATTCTTCAAGGGTTACAAGCCTCAATTCTACTTCCGCACAACGGACGTAACTGGTGAAGTTGAGCTCCCAGCTGACAAAGAAATGGTCATGCCTGGTGATACAATCACTTTCAAGGTTAAACTACTCGCTCCTATCGCTATGGAGCAAGGTCTGCGTTTCGCTATCCGCGAAGGCGGCCGTACTGTCGGTGCTGGTGTCGTCACCAAAATCGTCAAGTAGCTTAAAACCTAGTTAAAAGAGCGCCTCTTAAGCTGAGGCGCTCTTTATTTGTCAAAATTACTTGCAAGGGAGGTATATAATTCCACTTATGTTACAAAGAAGAGAACCAAGATCTACAATAATTTCGTACAATGCTACATAAACGCAAGATTATCTTACAAGCTCACAAGTACAACACAGAGCACAAAACGCAGAAACGAGATTGTCAGTTCTGCGACATCAGTCAGGTGGAAAACGTCGTCGATGAGACACCGACGATGCGTGTCATACGAAACCATTTTCCTTATGACAACTTCGAAGGGGTTGTCGTGCACGACCATCTCATGGTTATACCTAAGCAGCACAGGGTATCACTCACCGAATTTACCAAAGGAGAGAAGCTCGAATATATTGATATTCTTGCAAAGTATGAAGCAGATGAGTACAGCGTCTATAGTAGGGGTGGAAAGGTACAAACTCGCTCTGTTGAGCATCTCCATACGCACCTTCTTAACATGCCTGGCAAGCGGGTCGGAGTACTGTTGTTTATCAGCAAACCGTATCTGATGCTTCGGAGTAAAGAACGGCTATAAATACTGGGTTGCCCTAGTATTGGCCACGTTTATGCACATCTGACGACGGCACCTAGAAATTACCGATAAAAAAGAACGGTTAAGTTTGCATATATTGCATTTGATGTCGTATAATCAGCACGTAAACTAACAGCGCTGAATAAAAGTCGTGCCGGTTTTCTCAGATATAATCGTCAAGATGTTACAGCGCCAATCCGGGTGAAGCCGGAAGGAGACCAAACACTATGGCAGACGTCAAACCAGAGGTAGGCGGCAAACAGCGGATTCGTATCCGTCTAAAGGCCTACGATCACAAAATCATTGACCAAGCGGCCAAACAGATTGTCGACACCGCCTTGCGCACCGGCGCAAGTCTCGCAGGACCAATCCCACTACCGACCCGTAGGAGCACTTTTACCGTCGTGAAAAGCCCGCATGTCTACAAGAAGGGTCGTGAACAGTTCGAAATGCGCATTCACAAACGACTTATCGACGTGTTTGAACCAACTCCCAAGACTATCGATAGCCTCATGAACCTATCCCTCCCAGCCGGCTGCGACGTCGAAATTAAGATGTAATTCGGTTGTCCGTCAATCTATCACAACCTCTTGCATTAGCTGCTGGTATAGCAATAATGCAAAAAGAGTAGTATAATGATGGACAGACCTATAAAAGTATGATATAATAGCTTACTATGTGTGAAAAGAGTACTGAACATAATACGAGACCGCCAGAAAGAGTAATCCACACTGGTATATTTGTGGTTGATGAAGAAAATAATATCGTTCTTCCGATACACAAAACATCTACTGGTAAGGCAATCCTGCAGCTATTCACGGAAGCAACGTCTCGTTGCACCAAGCCTAAAGCGATGCATATTGACCCAGCGAATAGAAACCTGGTCGTTGCAGATAGAGAACTGGATACGGCTATAGTGATTGATGACCCCGATGCCGTCATCGATGCGCTACTGCTACATCTCGATTTAGGCTGGAACTTACACGCGCCGTTTGAACGTCCGACAAAGGGTCTGTTTGATAATGAGCGTGGTTTTGCTGTTAAAAAAGTTGAAGTTTTGGAACAGATGATATGGGAACTGGTGGGCGATGAGGTTGAAAAAGAATAGCATGCTACACTGTAGTTATGGCGAAGAAGCGTAAGAACAAACAAGAAAATCAAGAGCTGGACGGGGTATACATACTCAAGCTAGCACTTTATGTCATCCTAGGATCTTTGTGGATCAAAATCACCAGAAATGGGTCTAACTTCTCCGTGCCTATACCGATTGGGCTTATCATTGGAATACTATTCTCGACACATGAACATTTCCGAGTGGACAGGAAGATCGAGTATGCCGTACTAGTTGTAGCCGCCCTTTTTGGGTTCGTCGCACCGTATGGCCTCTTCATAAATCTTTAGTATAAAGTCTGCATGTATATGGCAATACCCCCGCCTAGACGTCGACGACCCGGATCGAAACAGCTCAAATCGTTTCGTAAACGCTATATCCTATTGCCACTCATCATCGCGCTGATAGGCTATGCGTGGCTTGCGATAGGGGCACGTGATGCCGATGCACCGATAGATATTTTTGAATCACACGAAAGTGAAAGCCAGGACAGAAGCACAGGTCTGCAGGAGGTAATTGACAACTGGGTGTCACGGCACGGAACGGGCTATCACGTAGTTGTAAGGGCACTCGGCCCTGACACCGGTGAAGCATCGTACAGTGCAGACGTCACTACCGTTCCGGCTAGCACCTATAAGCTTTTCATAGCGTATGCAGCGTATCATCAAATTGAAAGCGGTAAACTCTCGCTCCAGACGACGCTTGATGCTGATGATACGGTCCAAAGTTGTATCGAAAAATCTCTTGTGCGGAGTGATAACGATTGCGCCGAGGCTATCGGTTTTAAGATAGGCTGGGAAAGAGTGGATCAACTTGAAAGTGCAGCAGGTTTTTTGCATACTCACTTAAATAATTACGATGACGATGGTAGTTATAGCGATGATAAGGCCACAACAGCTGAGGATATATCGCTGCTTTTGCAAAAATTATATGACGGTAAACTTCTTAATGAACTGCATACCGAGAACATGCTAGGGTATATGAAAGGCCAGGTGTACCGTAATGGCATCCCAGCCGGCTCAGGTGACGCTCTTGTGGCTGACAAAGTGGGGTTCCTAGACGGTTACACACATGATGCAGCTATCGTTTACGCGAGACAGCCCTACATATTAGTCATCATGACGACCAATAGCGACAATTGGGCTAACATCAGAGATTTGTCAGCGAACATATATCAGTACATGATTAAGGCGTAGTATAATGTGCAACGGGTTGACAGGTGTTCTATATTCGTGCTAATCTGTAACTTACATACAAACATTTCCGCATTGGTGATGTGAGGTAGGTCAACTTCATCGTACATGACTACGGAGGTCGAAACCACCAGCCACCAAAATTTTTGTGTCAGTGTACAAGCCACAAAGACGCGGTTAAGGAACGTATCAATATCAAATAACTCTTAAGCATAAGGAGAGTGTGGGTTTAAATGGCTTGCACGAACACTATGAAAGCACTTATTACGAGGAAGATTGGCATGACCAGTACCATCGCAGACGACGGTACAGTTCAAGCCGTGACCTTGCTTTCCGCTAGTCCCTGTGTGATTACACAGGTCAAGACCGACGATACAGACGGCTATACAGCAGTCCAGGTCGGTTTTGAAGACGCGAAAGAAGGCGCTACGGCTAAGCCGCAGCAAAACCACCTAAAAGCATCGGGCAAGATGCCGAAGATTATTCGCGAATTCCGCGTCCCCGAAATCACTGAAGACCTCAAGGTCGGCACAGAAATAACCGCAGAGGTCTTTTCAGTTGGCGACGTTGTGCACGTAACTGGTACGAGCAAAGGTAAAGGATGGGCTGGAACCATCCGCCGCCACAATTTCCACCGACAGCGCAAAACGCACGGTGGTAAGGGCAACACCCGCAAACCTGGTTCGATTGGTTCCATGTACCCACAGCACATTTTGAAAGGCAAGAAAATGGCCGGTCACCTAGGCCATGAGCAAGTAACCGTTCGTAACCTGCGCGTTGCACTTGTAGACGCAGACAAAGGCTACATCGGCGTCGTTGGCGCCGTCCCCGGCCCACGTAAAGGTATCGTAACGCTGAAAGGAGACGCATAATGCCAGTTCCCACATATACCGCAAGTGGCTCCAAAGCTACGTCGTCCGCCAAACTAAGTAAAGATGTTTTCGGCGTCACCGTAGAGAACCACCAGCTCGTCAAACAAGCTTATGAAACATATTTGTCCAATGGTCGCGAGAACCTTGCGGTCGTCAAGACTCGTGGACTCGTCCGCGGTGGTGGTAAAAAGCCATGGAAACAGAAAGGCACCGGCCGAGCTCGTTTCGGTTCATCCCGCAACCCAATCTGGCGCGGTGGTGGTATCGTCTTCGGACCAACTGGTCTGGAAAACTACTCACGCAAGATTTCGACGACGAGCAAACGCGTCGCCCTGCGCCAGGCGCTGAGCCTCGCGTCTGAGGCTGGCAAGATTATCGTCATAGAGAACATCGTCAGCAAAGAAGGCAAGACGGCTGATTTCGTAAAACTACTGACAAAGCTCGACATCAAACGGAACGTAGTCGTTGGCGTAACCGACAAGACACCTGAGCTCATTCGCGCTACTCAAAACTTGCAGGACGTCAAGCTCGTCAGCGCCAAGTATCTGAACGTTTACGATATAATGAACGCTCATCACATCGTGTTGACGGCAGATGCGCTCAAAGCAGTTGAAACATGGTTAAAGCCTGTCGTTAAAACTGCGAAGGAGGCTAAGTAATGCATTATCTGAAACCACGGCTAAGCGAAAAGGCCTTCGCCCAAAGCCAGGCAACTAACACCTATGTAGTGGATGTGCCTTCCGAGCTCAATAAGCATGAGATTGCGCAAGCGGTCGCTAAACAATTTGATGTAGAAGTCAAAAAAGTCCGTGTCGTCAGTCGTCCTGGCAAATCCAAGCGGGTCATGAACTTGACCGGCAAACGTAGCAGCAACCGTACCGGTACCCAGTCAGACTTGCGTAAAGCCTATGTCACGCTGGTCAAAGGTAGTCATTTGCCATTTTTCGAAGCTGAAGAAGCTGAAGTCGCTGAAGCTGCCAAAGAGGCTGATAAAGCCAAGAAATCAGGCAAGAAATCTGATGATAAAAAATCAACCGTCGCAGTAGATACAAAGACTACAAAACCTAGGGGCCTCAAAAAGCTCGTTGGCAAGAAGGAGAGTAAATAATGGCTATTAAGCAATATAACCCAACGACTCCTGGTCGACGTGGCATGAGCAGTCAGGATTTCGATGGCATTACGACCAAGAAACCACTGCGCTCCCTAGTTGTCACAAAGCGACGCGGCAATGGCCGTAACAATCAAGGTAGGATTACGACTCGTCATCAGGGTGGTGGCGCACGACGACACTATCGCATCATGAACTTCGATTTCAAGGGCGAGGGCGTCATCGAGCACATCGAATACGATCCCAACCGCTCAGCTCGTATAGCTCGTGTCAAAGATGACAAGGGTGTGTACCACTACGTTCTAGCCGCCAACGGTATGAGTGTCGGGCAAAAACTGATTGCGCACGAAGAAGCTGCAATCGAAACAGGCAATCGCTTACCACTTAAGAATATTCCCGTCGGTACGACCATACACGCTATCGAAATGACACAAGGCCGTGGGGCTCAGATGGTCCGCAGCGCCGGCAATGGCGCACAACTGATGGCCAAAGAAGGCGAATACGCTCAAATTAAACTGCCGAGCGGTGAAGTCCGCCGCGTCAACCTAGCCTGTACTGCAACTATCGGAACTGTCGGCAACGAACAGCATCAGAACATCAAGCTCGGTAAGGCTGGTCGCAATCGTCACCTTGGCAAGCGTCCTTCTGTCCGTGGTGTCGTGATGAACGCAGTCGACCACCCGCATGGTGGTGGTGATGGTGGTCGTCACCGTATGGGTAAAGCACCTCGTACACCGTGGGGTCAGAAGACACTTGGTCTCAAGACTCGTCGCCGTAAGGATACTAGCAACATGATCGTAAGAAGCCGTCACTCGGCCAAGAGGAAATAACGTATGAGTCGTTCACTAAAGAAAGGGCCATTTATCGATCCGAAGCTCGCTAGTAAAGTAGCGAAGCTTGGCCCAGAGGATCGTACTATCATCAAGACATGGGCGCGTGGCAGTACCATCGCTCCTGATTTCGTTGGCAAAACTTTTGCCGTCCATAATGGCAAGGTTCATGTACCGGTTTTCGTCACCGAAAACATGGTTGGCCACAAACTCGGCGAATTCAGCCCGACCCGTAAATTCCGCAATCACGGCGGTAAGTTAGCGAAGGGGAAATAGGTCATGTCAGTCAAAGCAGAAGCTAAAGGCGTACGTATGAGCCCCCGCAAAGTCGCAGAGGTCGCTGCGCTGGTCCGAGGTCGCACTGTGGCTGACGCCGTCGTCATCCTTGAGAACACGCCGCGCCGCGCCGCATTGCCAGTCCTCAAGACCATCAAGAGCGCCCAGGCAAATGCCGCACACAATCACAACTACAAAGCCGACACCCTTCGTATCGTCGAGATTACCGTCAACCACGGTCCCCGCACTAAGCGTTTCCGACCAGCTGCCATGGGCCGCGCCTTACCATACATGAAGCGCAGCAGCCACATCCGCGTACTCGTCGAAGGCGAGCAGCGCCCAGCCAAGAAACCTACCGCCGTTAAGGCAGAAAAGAAGGAGGCATAACCATGGGTCAGAAAGTAAACCCCATCAGCATGCGCCTGCAAGCCAACAAAGATTGGCGGAGCAAATGGTTTGTTGGTAAGCGCCAGTACGCCGGGTATTTGGCACAGGACCTACAGGTTCGCAAACTTATCCAAGACAAATTCGGCTCACGCGGCGCTATAAATAAAGTCGACATCGAGCGTTCACCGAACATCGTGACCGTCACTATCGCCACTGCTAAAGCTGGTGTTGTCATCGGCCGTGGTGGCCAAGGCGCGCAAGAGCTAAAGGCAGCAATCGAGCGAATCTACGGCGTACAAAGCCGGGTTAATATCGAAGAAGTCAAAAAGCCTGACTTGTACGCAAAGCTCGTTGCCGAAAACATCGCCCACCAACTCGAGCGTCGCATGAGCTTCCGCCGCGCCATCAAGAGTACCGCTGCCGCAACGATGCGAGCCGGTGCCAAAGGTGTGCGTATCGAAGTAGCCGGTCGTTTGAACGGTGCCGAAATGTCACGACGCGAAAAAGAAGCTCAAGGTTCAGTCCCATTACACACCATCCGCGCTAACATCGACTTTGCCAGCGTCCGTGCACAGACCGTAGCCGGCGTGATAGGCGTCAAGGTCTGGATCTATAAGGGGGATAACTAATATGTTGCTTCCGAAACGAACCAAATTCCGTAAAGTCCGCAAAGGCAAAATCCGTGGCGTCGCTACCAGCGGCAACTACATTGCGTACGGTGACTTTGCTCTTCAAGCCCAAGGGCATGAGCGCATTACCAGCCGCCAAATCGAAGCTTCCCGTCAAGCGATGACACGCTACATAAAGCGTGGTGGCAAAATCTGGATTCGCATCTTCCCACATACACCTGTCACCCGTAAACCTTTAGACGTCAAAATGGGTAGCGGCAAAGGCAGCCCCGAATTTTTCGTCGCCAAAGTACGCCCAGGCACTATCATGTTTGAGATGCAAGGCGTTACCGAAGAAGTCGCCCGAGAAGCTATGCGGCTCGCTGCGCACAAACTACCAGTCAAAACCAAGTTCTTGGTGAAGGAGGGTGCATAAGATGAAAATAGTAGATATCCGTAAATTCAGCACCAAAGAGCTGACTGCAGAAACCACCAAACTGCGCGATGAGATTGCAGAGTTACGTCGCCACATTTACATGGGCGACAACCAGAACGTCCGTGCGGTCCGTGGCAAACGCAAGGATCTAGCCCGCATGCTGACTGTATTAAGTGAACAACTCGTTAAGGAGGCAAAATAATGGCCAAGACTATTACCGGTGTTGTCTCCAGCGACCAAGCCGACAAGACTATTGTCGTCACCGTTCGCGAACGAAAGACACACCCTCTGTACCGGAAACAGTACACGACATCAAAGAAATTTATGGCACACGATGAAAACAACGATGCCAAAATCGGCGACAAGGTCGTAATCGTTGAGACTCGCCCTATCAGCAAACGCAAGAGCTTCAAGCTCGAAACTGTTCTGGAACGAGCTGGAGTCGCGCACGTTGAACCTGAAATCGAAGTCCTGAAAAAGGCTGAGAAGACGGAGGAGAAAGCATAATGATACAACAAGAATCCCGCCTAGGTGTCTGCGACAACAGCGGTGCAAAGGAAATCCTGTGCATCCGCGTTCTCGGTGGCACACGTCGGCGTTATGCCAAGGTCGGTGATGTCATCACCGCGACCGTCAAAGACGCCAACCCGAGCGGCAACGTCAAGAGAAAGTCCGTTGTCAGAGCAGTTGTCGTGCGTACAAAGAAAGAGATTACCCGTAAAGACGGCAGTACTATCAAGTTTGATGATAACGCAGCCGTTATCATCGGTGACGACAAACTACCGAAAGCAACCCGTATATTTGGCCCAGTCCCGCGTGAATTACGTGATATGGGCTACGCCAAGATCATAAGCTTGGCACCGGAGGTACTCTAGTATGGAAAAGATTTACAAGATTCGATTAAAGAAAGGTGACCTCGTACAAGTGCTCGCCGGCAAGTACAAGGGCAAGCAAGGTAAAATCGTCGCGACGCACCCAAAGGACAATAAAGTCACCGTCGAAGGCATCAATATCGTCAAGAAGCATCAGAAACCGAACCAGGCCCACCCGCAGGGTGGCATCATAGAGCTCACGAAGCCTGTCTGGGTTAGCAAAGTTGCTATAGTCGACGCAGCTTCTAAGAAGCCTAGCCGTATCGGTTATAAGCTGAATAAAGATGGTAGTAAAACTCGCGTATACAAGACTAGCGGCAAAGAGATCAAAGCTGAGTCCACCACCGCGAAGACAAAGACGAGCAAGGAGGCGAAAGTACTATAATGGCTGAAGCAACAACTACCAAGAAACCAGCGGTCAAGAAAACGACCCAACCCATATATGTAGCTCGCCTGAAAGCTCAGTACAACGACACGACCGCAGCCGAACTCCAGAAGGAACTAGGCCTCACCAACCCGCACCAGGTACCACGACTTGAAAAAATAGTCATTAATATCGGTCTAGGCCGCGCGAAAGATGACAAGAAAGTCATCGAAACAGCTAAGAATACACTTCGTAAAGTAACCGGCCAGGAACCTGTCGAAACGGTCGCCAAAAACTCCATCGCGGGTTTCAAGCTCCGTGAAGGCAATATGATCGGTCTCAAGCTAACGCTCCGCGATGAGCGCATGTACGAATTCATGGATCGCCTCATCAACATCGTGCTGCCGCGCTTACGTGACTTTCATGGAGTTAGCAACAAAGCCTTCGACAAACAGGGCAACTTCTCTCTCGGTCTGACCGACCAATCGGTCTTTCCGGAACTGACGTTCGAAGAGACCACGACAGCACATGGCATGCAGACTGTTTTTGTTATAAAGGCACAAGAGCCAGATCACGCCAAAGCACTATTAATGAAATTCGGCTTGCCGTTTGAGAAGGAGAATAAGTAATGGCAAAAAAATCTATGATTGCTCGTGATAAAAAACGAATAAAAATGATTGATAAATACGCTGCAAAACGTGCAGAGCTGAAAGAACTCGGTGACTTCGACGGCCTCGCTAAACTGCCACGCAATAGCTCGCCTACCCGTCGCAAGAACCGTTGTGTCGAGACCGGCCGACCACGTGGCTACATGCGTCAATTTGGACTGAGCCGACTTTCATTCCGTGAACATGCAAGCAAGGGAGAAATCCCTGGTGTAACGAAAGCGAGTTGGTAATATGAGCGTTACAAGTACAGACCCTATCGCAGATATGCTAACGCGTATCCGCAACGCAATTGCGGTCGGCAAAAGTGAAATCAGCCTGCCACACAGTAGGGTGAAAGAAAGCGTCGCAATAAGTTTGCGAAATAACGGCTTCTTGCAAGATGTGAAGGTTACGGACCTCAGCGTTGGTAAACAATTGCACGTGGTCATCAATCTGGACGGCGAAAACGCCAAGATTACTGAGATTAAGCGTCTCAGCAAACCAGGTCGTCGAGCTTACACGAATGCACGCGAAATCCCTACCATCAAACATGGTCGTGGTATTCTCATCGTCAGTACGTCAAAAGGGCTGATGACTGGCAGTGAAGCCAAGGCACAAGGTGTTGGTGGTGAATTAATCTGCCAAGTGTATTAGTATGGACCAAATATTAGTCATTTCAATCGCAGTTGCAATCGGTGCTGGTGTCCTCGGAGCGATTTGGTCGAAGAATAATAAGAAGCAAGGAAAATAATTATGAGTCGAGTAGGAAAACTACCAATCGGAATCCCGAGCGGCGTGACAATCACTGTCGACCCAGGCACCATCAAAGTGGCTGGCTCGAAAGGCACGCTGGAGATTCCACAGCTTGAAGGTATCACCGTCAAGCAGGAAGAGAACGAGATCATCGTTTCGCGTGCCAATGATGAGCCAAAAGTCCGAGCCAAACACGGCCTCATGCGGGCCCTTATTAATAATATGGTTGTGGGCGTCAGCCAAGGTTTCAGCAAGAAACTAGAGCTCAACGGCGTCGGCTACCGCGTTGCTATGCAGGGCACTGATCTGAAGCTAAACATTGGGTTCAGCCACGATGTCATCTTCAAAGTTCCTCTGGGCGTTAACGTCGCCGTAGACCAGAACAATATGACCATCAGTGGTATTGACAAACAGCAGGTTGGCCAAGTCGCTGCAGAAATTCGTGCCCTGAAGAAGCCTGAGCCATACAAGGGCAAGGGGATAAAATATGAAGGCGAACGCATTCTGCGCAAGTCTGGTAAGTCAGGAAAGGACAAGTAGGATGAGTGATCTTGCACACAAACTCAAAAACCGTGCGCTTCGCAAAAATCGCATCCGTGCTACCGTATCCGGTACTGCCGGGCGACCTCGCCTCAGCGTATATATCAGCAATATGAATGTCAGCGCACAGCTTGTAGATGACGCCACACATAAAACACTTGTTGCGGTTACGACCGTCGGCAGTAAGGTGGCAGAAGGTACAATGACCGAAAAAGCTGCCTGGGTTGGCGCCGAAATAGCTACCAAGGCGAAGGCTGCCAAAATGAAGAGTGTAGTGTTTGACCGTGGAGGCCGTAAATACCATGGTCGCGTCAAAGCCCTTGCCGATGCGGCACGGGAGAAAGGATTGGAGTTCTAGTATGGCTGAAGAACAAGCAACAAGCGCAGCTCCAGCTGCACCAGTAACCCAAGTACCAGCACGTCCGCAGCGTCATGATGGTGGTCGTCCGCCTCGCGGTCCTCGCGGTCCTCGTCAACAATTGGCTCCAGAAGAAAAACAGTTTGATGAGCGTGTCGTGCATATCGATCGTGTCGCTCGTGTCGTCAAAGGCGGTCGTCGCTTCCGCTTCCGTGCCCTCGTCGTCGTTGGCGACCGCAAGGGTAAGGTCGGTATCGGTACTGCCAAAGGCGCCGATGTCACTGCCGCTGTCAGCAAAGCAACTGAAGTCGCCAAGAAGCACCTCGTAAAAGTAATTCTGTATAAAGGCACGCTCCCGCATGAAGTCGAAGCGAAAGTGAGTGGCGCGAAAATTCTCATCATGCCAGCCGCACCTGGTACCGGTTTGATAGCCGGTGGCGTAGTGCGAACCGTACTAGAAGTTGCTGGCGTTAGTAATGCGCTCAGTAAGTCGCTCGGCTCAAGCAACAAGACTAACATCGCATACGCGACTATCGAGGCTTTGCAGGCACTAGTAGCCAGCAAGAATTGGGTCACAACCAAGCATACTGTTGCAAAGACAACTTCTAAAAAGGCTGATGACGTGAAAGCCGTTCCTGCTAAAAAAACCGATGAGGTAAAACCCGCCCCTGTCAAAAAGGAATCCTCGGTGAAAACTGTTGCTAAAAAACCAGCAGCCACCAAAGCGAAACCAGCCAAGAAAGAAGCGAAGTAACTATGAAATATCACGAGCTTACATCTACCAAGAAAAAGTCAGCCAAGCGTGTCGGTCGTGGCATCGCGGCAGGGCAGGGTAAAACTGCCGGCCGTGGTACCAAAGGTCAAGGTTCACGAACAGGTTGGAGCAAACGCCCTGGATTTGAAGGTGGTCAGAATCCACTCATGCAAAGATTGCCGAAACTACGCGGTTTCCGTAGCTACAAAGTCCCAGCAGAAAATGTCTTTACAGACGAGCTAGACGTTGTCGGTACCAAAGTTAATAACGAGACGTTAGCTACTAAAGGTTTAGTCAGTAACCCTTACGTTAAGGTTAAACTACTCTTCCGCGGTGACGTGACTAAGAGCCTCACCGTCGAACTGCAGGGTGCGAGCGTTAACGCTATCGAGGCCGTGCAGAAGGCAGGTGGATCCTTCAAAGCTATCCCTCGCCAAATGCGCCCCAAAACAAGCACTAAAGAAGAAAAGTAGCAGAGCAATTGGAAGCGTATAGCCGGCTTTCAATATAGCCGGCTATACGTTGGCTGATGAATACGAACGATGTTATAGTATACATATGAGTTTTTCATTAGAATTTATCGACAACGAAAACTGGTCAGAAGTAACAATCGCGCAGCTCCAAGACTACAGTACTGAGTTCAAACCTCCAATCATCCCGTTATTAGAAGAGCTGCATACGAAGACGCTTTTAACTGCCGTCGGTGATGTGGTTTTCGCTGACGGTTTTTCTCCAAACCAACGTAGGCTTGACCGTATGACTCGTCTCGGCTCGTTGTTATGGCAGACATTGGCAGTGGCTTCCGTAAAAGGAGTGCGATTGCCCGAACATATTGCCAGTGTACCGCTTGCTGACGAAACTCTGCAAACGCGAGATTATGTGGGCAATTTTGGATTACATACATACTTCGAGAATCTCGACGCAGTGCAGCCTCCCAGAATAGTTCCTACAATTGATGCGAGCATTATTGCTTCGTTACGAGTTTTTGCAGCTTTATACCCAAAGTTTCCACAAGTGCCCAGTGACGAAATGTCGAATACACTCCTCGCCCATTATAATGAAATTTGGGCTGGTGAGAGAGAGATGTCAACAGATAACACGTTAGCAGATTTAATGCTTTCAGTTGCACAGCTAAAGCCTGTCGGTAAATTAAAATTGCCGGAAGGAATCTCAAAAGGGCCATCACTCCCTGCGGTCGTGCAATTGGGCTATGAGGCAATCATCGCAAATAATCGTAATGAGACACGAGATGCTATGATGCGAAGATGGCATAAAACGAATGACGTAACTGCTTTCACTCGAGGGATGTTTGGCGCTACGTGGGAGCTATATAAGATGGCTTCTAAGCAATGATGCTATACTAAATCGGTGAAAACAAAACAAACATGGTTCTGGGTGGCGGTCCTGGCTATGCTGCTTATCGCACCGAACCCGATGTTGATGCGTTTTGCGCTCGACAGCTGGGACCCTTACTTTCTAAACACCTTTCGGTTCGGTCTAGGCGCCTTAGTCCTGTCACCTATAATTATTCGGAACTTACGTGCCTTTTCCGGCAAGGGTCTTCGTCCAACTGTCATCGTTTGTATAGCCGTTGCGTTTGCAGCTACATTTAATGTGCTCGCACTTAAGCACGGTCCGGCTAGCTATGTAGGTGTAGTGTCGCTTATTTCTCCGATAGTTCTCGTTGTGTATGCCGCGAAGCTGACGCATGAAAAATTTTCTTCGCGTGCCATAGCAGGTATCACCCTTGCAGCGATTGGGGCTATAGTCATCATATTGCTGCCGATAGCCATTGCCCAGAAGAATGCCTTCGTGTTCTACCCGCTGGCCACGCTCTTCGCTATTCTGGCGAGTTTCATACTGCCGCTCGTGACAGTTGAAATGAAAATCGCCAATCAAGATCAGCATGTGCCCGTATTTGCCCTAATCGGTCTAGCAGCTCTATGCGGCGCGCTTGTGAGCCTCGTACTGTGGAAGATAATTGGAAGCGGCGCGCTGCCGCCAATGCATGCTGCTCAGACCATCGCGGTACTATATTCGGCATTGGTTGCAGCTATATTGAGTAGAGCATTAATTATACTTAGTTACGAACGAGTTGGTGCGGCAGTAAATAGCTCCCTGACGTACATGGCTGCGCTCTTGGCTGTCGTTCTCCCCGTCATATTTTTACACGAAAAACTATCTATCGAAATGGTTGTCGGTGGTGCGCTCATTCTATCGGGAGTGTATCTGACCGAACATCATAAGTCCACGCACCACAAACATCATCACATTGTTAGCATATGAGGTTATAGGTACGGCTTTACCTGGAGGCAATAAAACATGTATACTATTCATCAGTCTATTCATAAAGATAAGGGAAAAACGTGAACTGGAAAGTTATTGCTGCTTCGTTTAAAGAGGGTGACATGCGTAAACGCATTTTCGGCGTTTTGGGCATAATCGTTATCTACCGTATATTAGCCCACGTACCGGTTCCATTGGCCGACCCTCAGACGCTGAAACAGATTCTCGACAACCTGTTTACGAGCAATACCCCGCAACTATTGAGCTTCATCAACGTCCTTTCTGGTGGGGCACTAGCCAACTTCTCTATAATGATTGCCGGGCTTGGTCCTTACATTAATGCCAGCATTATCATGCAACTTCTCACCAAGGCTATCCCGCAATTCGAAGCGATGCGCAAAGAAGGTGAAAGTGGCCAACGGCGTATAAATCAGTACACACGGCTATTGACCTTTCCGCTAGCAATAGTCCAATCGATAGGTTCAGTCTACCTGGTTCGACAGTACGCCCAGCAGGTTGGCGGTATTGGTGACATCACTGCCAACACCTCACTGATGCAATGGGTACTGATGGTGGCGGCCCTGACAGGTGGGTCTATGATGCTAATGTGGCTTGGTGAACAAGTCACTGAGAAATCGGTCGGTAACGGTATATCACTGATCATCACCGTCGGTATCGTTAGCCGACTGCCGAGTACTATCGGTGAGTTCGCTGGCTCCATTTACAATAAGTCGAAGCACTTCCATGTCCTCGGCCGAGACTTACCTATAGATGCAAAATCCCTTTGGATTACAATCGCTATAGCAGTAACAGTGCTTTTGGTGACCTGGATTGTTGTGATGCTCAATGAGGCGGCCAAGCGTCTAACAATCAATTACGCTAAACGTGTGCAAGGCAACCGTGCCTATGGCGGGGTGACAACCACTTTGCCAATTAAGCTCATAACGGCTGGCGTTGTGCCTATAATCTTCGCTGTTGCATTCCTGAGCGTGCCGAGTTTCGCCGGTCAATTGCTGTCTACGAATAGTAGCGTTCATCTCCAACAAATCGGCCAGAACCTTTCGACGTGGTTCCAGAACCCAACGGCAGCAAGTTTCGCATCTGGAGGTTGGCAGGCCTATATATACCCCGTGACGTACTTCTTGCTTGTTTTCCTCTTCACCTTCTTTTATACGAGCATCACCTTCAATAGCAAGGAAATCGCTGAAAATCTGCAAAAGCAAGGTGGCTTCATCGAAGGTATCCGTTCGGGTCTACAAACCGAGAAGTACCTAGGTAGAACTGTCAACATGCTCACGCTTTTTGGCGCCATTAGCCTTGGGTTACTGGCAATTATGCCTATCATAGCGCAGATCTTCCTGAGCAATAATATCGCACTGGGTGGTACGAGTATATTGATCTTGGTGGCTGTATCGCTTGAAACACTGCGTGCCATCGAGTCGCGGGCTCTGATGGTAACCTATGACCAGTACAGTCGCGATGACTTCTTCTACGACACTGCAGGCGGTGAAGAATCAGGTGCTGTTATGGGTAAACGTCTAAAGTTCCTACCGAAAGTTCCGTTCCGAAAAAATAAATTAGCGACTGCAGATAAATCCAAGAAGGCAAAAAAGTAAAAAACCCTTTACACATCGTAGTAAAAACTGCTATAATTACTCGACGTTATATTTATGGCGAGTAGTAAAGAAGTAATCGAACTCACTGGAGTAATAATTGAGACCCTACCGGGCACTCAATTTCGAGTAGAGCTTGAAAATGGCCATCAAATTATAGCTCATGTCGCTGGTAAGATGCGGAAACATTTCATTCGTATCGTACCGGGTGACGCGGTCACTGTAGAACTGACACCTTACGATCTTACGAAGGGTCGAATTACATACCGGAAGGGTTGAACCTTCGCTTTGGGCAAGCAGTCAGTAGGGTTCCTAGGGAGCCGTAGATTGCCATCCAAAGAGAGAGTTCAACTTGATATTATCAACTATAAAGCAGTGAGTCACACTCTGGAAGGAGCATGATCCGTACATGAAAGTGCGTGCAAGTGTAAAAAAGATTAGTCCTGACGATAAAATAGTGCGTCGTAAGGGGCGTATTTACGTTATCAATAAATTTAAGCCAAAGCACAAGCAAAGGCAGGGGTAGGATATGGCAAGAATCTCTGGGGTAACCATACCCGCCGAAAAGCAGATTTGGGTTGCCTTGACGTATGTCTACGGCATCGGTCCCAAGACTGCCGATAATATTCTGGTAGCAGCTAAGGTTGAGCGCACTGTGCGCACTAAAGATTTGACTGACGCTGAAATTGCCCGAATCCAGGACCACATTAATGAGAACCACACCGTTGAGGGTGAGTTGCAGCGTGTAGTAAGCGGAAATATCAAACGATTGAAAGACATTGGAAGCTACCGAGGCATTCGCCACAAGCAGAATTTGCCTTCACGCGGGCAACGCACCAAGACAAACGCACGTACGCGACGTGGCAAAAAAATAACTGTCGGTGGCACCGCTAAGAAAGTCGCGAGCAAGACCTAAGGATTACTATGGCAGATACACCTACTACAACTACACCTATTGAAACTACAACCGCACCAACGGCCGCACCAAGAAAGAAGAAAGCCAAACGAAGTGTTTCTTTGGGACATCTTCATATCCAGGCTTCGTTCAATAATACTATCGTGACCTTTACCGACCCCCAGGGTGCCGCACTGGCTACAACCAGTGCTGGTGCCTGCGGTTTCCGTGGTTCTAAAAAAAGCACCGCCTATGCCGCACAGGTTGCAGCCGAAAAAGCCGGGAACGCTGCAAAGCAATCTTACGGTCTCACAAAAGTCCACGCTTTCGTTAAAGGCGTTGGCCTGGGCCGTGATGCAGCCATACGTGCTATGCAAACCGTTGGGATCCAAGTCGAAAGTATAACCGACGTGACAGGGGTGCCGCACGGCGGCGTCCGTCCGAAGAAAGCAAGGAGAGTTTAACTATGGCACGAGATACACAGTCTATCGTCAAGATGTCGCGCCGTGAAGGCTATGCTTTGCACCCGAAGGCCCATAAAGCACTTGCAAAGCGAACGACTATGCCGGGCCAGGCTGCGAACAGTCGCATGCGCAACAAGCCAAGCCAGTACGCATTACAGCTTCGTGAAAAGCAAAAGGTCAAGCGGCTGTATGGCTTGCTTGAGCGACAGTTCAGTAACCTTATGGCAGAAGCATCTCGTACACCAGGTCAATCTGGTGCGACACTGCTCCAGTACCTCGAGCAACGTCTCGACAATGCTATCTACCGTGCAGGTTTCGCACCGAGCCGACGTGCCTCACGCCAGCTAGTGACACACGGTCACTTCATGCTGAACGGACGCCGCGTCGATGTACCTTCGATACGGCTGAAGGCAGGCGACGTTATAACCCTTCGTGATCACAGCAAGTCTAATGAGTATTTCAAGAAGCTTGATGATATCAGCCCAACGCCGCCTACCATACCAACCTGGTTAAGCGTTGATCGCAAAAAAGTAACGGTGAACGTTACTAATATTCCGGTCCGAGATGACGCAGAACCGGAAATTAAAGAACAACTAATCGTCGAATACTACTCACGCTAACAGGGAGGCAATTGTACTTACTATGTCAAAAATGATTCACACACCAGGACTGGTTGCCATCGACGACCACAGTGCTACCAGCAGCACTTTTGTAATCGAACCACTGCAAAGTGGCTACGGCATGACCCTGGGAAACAGCCTTCGCCGCGTATTGCTATCGAGCATCGCAGGTGCAGGCGTCACGAGCTTTAAGATTGAGGGATCTACTCATGAATTCACGACTGTCAAGGGAGTAAAAGAAGACGTGGTCACCATCATGCTGAACCTCAAACTACTTCGTTTTCGTGTATACGGTGACGAAGCCCAAACCCTTCGTATCGTTAAAAAAGGTAAAGGCGTTATATCCGGCAAAGATATCCAGACAAACGCCGATGTCGAAGTCGTTAACACAGACCAGATCATAGCCACGATTGATGACGACAAATCCAGCATCGTCATCGACATCGTCGTTGAAACAGGCCGTGGTTACCGTACCGTCGAAGAAAGCACCGCTAAAAAAGGCAGTGACTTCGTCGCTCTCGACACGATATTCAGCCCCGTTATGCGAGTACGTTATAAGGTCGAAAAAACTCGTGTCGGCCAGGTAAGTGACCTTGACCGCCTCCTCGTGACGTTGGACACGGACGCTACTATCAGCCCTCGTGATGCCTTTGAAGAAGCAGCTGCAATTTTGGTCAACCAATATGCAGCACTTGCCGGTAAAACTCGATTGCCAGTTGCCGACACAACTGCAGCAAACGTCCCCGTAGCTGAAGACAGTAACGACGAGACTTCGTTACTGCACACCAGCATCGAAGATCTTAACCTTACGGCCCGCACAACGAATGCATTAGTCAATAATGACATTCACACCATCCAAGACCTGTTTGCGCTGAGCGATGCAGAGCTGCGTGATCTCAAGGGATTTGGCAGCAAAGCACTCGATGAAGTCAAAGATAAATTGGCGGAATTGGAGCTCTAGAATGCACCGACACGGATATAAAGGAACCAAGTTTCACCGCGAAAGAGATCAACGCGAGGCGCTAATTCAGAGCCTAGCCGAAGCGCTAATCATTCACGGTTCGATTGAAACAACTTTGCCGAAAGCAAAAGCAGTCTTACCATACGTGGAGAAGCTCATTACTAAAGCCAAGAAGGGTGATTTGCATAATCGCCGGCAAATTATTTCAGATCTTCAAACTATTAGCACGGCCCACAAGCTCGTCGACGAGATAGCCCCAAAACTTGGTGCGCGTAGTAGCGGCCATTTGCGCATCGCGCGTACCACGAACCGTCGTGGTGACAACGCTGAAATGGCTCGCGTTAGTTTTGTTGATGACCTCAAAGAAGCGCCTGTCGCGAAAGCTGCTGCAAAGCCTAAAGCTAAAGCGGTTGCCGCAAAGGAGACCAAATAATGGGTACATATTCTGCAAAGCCAACTGAGGTAACACGCAAATGGTACGTTGTAGATGCGTCCGAGGTACCACTCGGACGACTCGCAACCCAGGTCGCCACCTTACTGACAGGCAAGGGCAAACCAATGTTCACACAGCACATCGACTGCGGTGATTTTGTCATCGTCGTTAACGCCGACAAACTCGTCGTGACCGGTAACAAACTCGAAGCGAAGATGTACTACCGACACAGCGGGTACCCCGGCGGTCTAAGAGAAGATGCCTTGAAGGATGTTATAGAGAAAGACTCAACACGAGCTATTTTCGAAGCAATACGTGGTATGCTACCTATCAACAAGCTGCGGGATGGCCGTCTACTACGCCTCAAAATTTACACGGGCGAAGAGCATAATCACGCGGCTCAAAAGCCGGAGAAACTGAGCCTCACAAAGGAGAAGAAATAATGGCTGAAGCAAAAACTGCCGAAAAGAAAGGGCACTACTATTACGCGCTCGGCCGCCGCAAAAGCGCTACGGCACGAGTCCGTCTTCTGAATGGCAAGGGCAACATCACCATCAACCAGAAACCTGCCGCCGAGTACTTCGCTGAAAGCAAGTCTTTCTTAAACGAACTAGTAAAACCTTTCGCTGCACTCGAGCTTCCTATCACTAGCTACGACGTCACTGTAGTCGTCAGTGGCGGTGGTCACGCCGGACAGGTCGATGCGATTCGCCTAGGTATCGCCAAAGCACTCGTCGAAAAAGACGTGAACTACAAAGCGACGCTCCGCCGAGCAGAATTACTCGGGCGCGACAGCCGCGAACGAGAACGCAAGAAATTTGGTCTCAAGGGCGCTCGTAAACAACGCCAGTTCACCAAGCGCTAGAAGTATGCCAAGATATAAAGCAGCCATTATTGACGTTGACGATACGTTGTCGATGACAGAAGAAGGCTGCTTTTATCTAGAGAATGAGGTTTTGGCTCAAATGGGTCGTAAACCCCAAAGTCGCGAAATTCATCGCAAAACTTGGGGTAATAAACTTGGCGAAGCGATGCTAATGCGGTCACCTGGAGTTAACCTAGACGAGTTCTGGAAGCTAATGCCCAATGTACATAGACGCTTTATTGCCGAAGGAGCAGTAGATGTTGTTAGCCCCGAAAATCTTGCGGCAATTGATATACTCAGATCGGCGGGGATGATGGCTTTTGTGTTAACGAACCGTACATTAGCAGAAATGGAGCACTTCCTTGACCCGAACCATGACTTGGCTACAAGGATAGACGCGTATTATTACCAAGAAAACTTAAAATACCACAAGCCTGATCCACGAGTTTTTTCCGTAATCGAACAAGAACATAGGTTAAGCGTACAGGATTGTGTGTACATCGGGGATAGCCCCAGTGATGCAGCGGCGACTACAGAGGCAGGGATGGATATTGTAGTGAATCTCGAAAGTGGTCTTAGAACAACAGGAGATTTTTCGAATTATAATGTCGTTGCATTTATTAATAAATTCGCCGATTTACCGGCTGTAATCCTAAAATAGTTTGACATCAAATAACAGTTACTGTAAAAAGATAGTGTGAATATAATTCAGGACAGCCAGTATTGGTTTACCGATACATTCGTGGCGATTTGTTCTGTGTGCTGAAATCAATAAGACAAAGCATTTTAACCCAAGGAAGAACCCGTCACCAAGACGGTTTTTTAATACGAAGAAATATGTAAGCAAGAGTGTATGAGTTACAAAGCAGAACTACTTCAAGCAGGTATGGAATTAGACTGTCTTCACTGTCCAATGAGTACTTTAGGAGGCGTGTATTTGGCGGCTTCCGAAACCACTATTAAAGCTCAGGTTACCCAGGATTATACATACATGCCAAACGATAAAGTATCCCCTCAAGTTGAAGCTGGAATATTGTTAGGCGGACTGAGAGAAGATAGTTTAATCATGTGCGCGGTCAAAGACACTTGTCAAAAGCAACGCAGGCTCTACCAACAACATGCAACTCAAAACCCAATTACCGTAATGATATAAGTAATGTATACTTTATTTATGAGTAAACAGGTGATATTGACGGGTCTACGGGCCAATAATGATTTGCACATCGGGAACTACTTCGGTGCGTTACTGCCCGTGATAGATATGTCCAAAAACCGATCAGACGAGTACGAGATACATCTTTTTGTGCCCGACCTGCATAGTTTCACAACGCCTATAGACCATAGCAAGCTGCAAAGTCAAATCATGCACAACTTGCGCCTGTACGTCGCGGCCGGCCTACCACTCGACAACCCGAACGTGCATATCTACCGTCAGAGCTACATTCCTGCACATAGCGAACTCACAGTAATCTTAAATAGCTTCACCGGCATAGGCCAAATGGAGAGAATGACACAATATAAAGATAAGTCTGCGAAGCTCGGCGCTGAAACCATTAGCCTTGGATTATTCGATTATCCTGTCCTCATGGCCGCGGATATTCTGCTGTATGAGGCTAAATATGTGCCAGTGGGAGATGACCAGAGCCAGCACCTCGAGTTTGCCCGCGATGTCGCCGAGCGGATGAATAGCAAGTTCGGTGAGCTCTTCACCGTACCAGAGCCGGTGGCCAAACAGCACGAATTCTTCGGCAATGACCAGGGTCTGCGTATCAAAGACCTCGTCGACCCGGCGAAAAAGATGAGCAAGAGCGATGATTCTAACCGTGGCATCATCTTCCTAGGCGACACACCCGAAGAGGCTGAGAAAAAGATCAAAGGCGCGACAACAGATAGCTTGAGTAGAATCGACCCGGCAAATCAAGATCAGCCAGGCATCCAGAACCTTTTGCAAATATTAAGTCTCGCAGTAGGCGCTCCCCTTAGTGAGGTCACGGCCAGCTACGTCGGTCACGAACGGTATGGGCCGCTCAAGACTGATACTGCCACTAGGGTATCTGAATTCCTTAAAGGTTTCCAAAATCACTTGGCGAACGTCGACGATGAGGCTTTAACGAACAAGCTCAAAGTGAGCGAAGAGCATATGAATGAAATCGCTAATAGAACTTTGCTTAACGTCCAAAAAGCCATCGGATTGAGATAAACCCAGGGTGATAGGGAAGCTCTGTTTACGTGACAGGCTAGACTACCTCTGTTAGAATACACTTATGAGTAATATTAAGCTGAGTCGTGGTATGCGGTTGGACCAAAAGGTCATAGATTTAATACCAGAGCTGAGCCGAAGTTTCGCTACTAAGCTTGTAGAGCAAGGCAGGGTACATGTCAATGATGTGCCGCAGTTTAAGGCAGGTTACAAACTACGTACAGCCGACGTCGTAGTAGTAGACTATGACGTCAAGGAGCTCGACCTTATACCAGACATTGACTTGGAGGTAATCTACGAAGATGATGATTGTGTCGTTATATATAAGCCGATCGGCGTGCTGACGCACAGCAAGGGCGCCTTTAACCCTGAAGCGACGGTCGCTACGTGGCTCAGAGACCGTCTAAAGGACCTAGAAGGCTCTAGGGCTGGTATTGTGCATCGACTCGACCGAGCGACTTCTGGAGTTATGATATGTGCTAAAACACCCGAAGCGCTCTCCTGGCTGCAAAAGCAGTTTGCCCAACGACGGACTAAAAAGACCTACTTGGCAGTTATACAAGGTACCATGATTCCCGATACGGCTGTCATCGACATGCCGATAGAACGAAATCCGAAAGCCCCAGCTACTTTCCGTGTCGGTCAGCAAGGCAAATTTGCCAAGACAACTTATCGAACCATCAAAAGCAATGACACATATAGTCTCCTTGAGCTCAAACCAGAGACCGGACGCACGCATCAGCTACGAGTGCACCTCGCTCATCAGAAACATCCCATAATCGGAGATACAATCTACGAGGGTGAATCGGCTGACCGGCTGTATCTTCACGCTGCAGAACTCGAGATAACGATACCAAAGGGTCATGAGCGCAAAGTGTTTAGTGCGGCCGCACCACAAAGTTTCGAGGATATCGTGTCATGACACAAGCTAACGTGACACCCACGGAACTGGTAATACACCATGCCACGCAGCAAGCACTTGATACATACAAATCCCAACCGACTCACGCGATCTTGATAGAGGGGAGCATGGGCCTGGGCAAGACACATATCGCCAAAGACCTCGCGAGCGCATTGCTCGGCGTCCCTGAAGATAAGATTGGTACTCACCCATACGTACAGACGCTTACCCTTGAGAAGCAGGTTATATCCATCGAACAGGTTCGATCATTGCATGCGTTTTATTCTCGTAAGGTGCCTGGGACAGGACGAGTAAAACGCGTCGTCATCATACCGGACTCAGAATGCATGACTATACCGGCTCAAAACGCCCTCTTAAAACTGCTAGAAGAGCCTCCATCTGATACGGTCTGCATACTTACGTCATCGGCCAGCTATAAACTCTTGCCGACCATACTTTCTCGGGTCCAGAAGATTGCCGTACATACGCCGAAGCGCACTGATGTGTTAGCACACTATGCGGGTAAGCATAGCGAAGAGACAGTCACCCAAGCCATGTTCCTCGCGGGAGACAGCATATCGCGCCTCGATGCATTACTCTCTGGGACGGACGAATCTGGTAATTTCATACCCCTCGTTAAACAAGTCCTCGCCGCCACGGCATATGAACGTCTCATACTGCTCAAAGATGTAGCCAAGGATAAAGAGAATGCAATTCAATTCGTTGATACGCTCGCTGAGGTAATTTCGGTTAGTTTGGAGTCCGGTGCTGCCAAAAGAGCGAGCACAGTTCGGCGATGGCAGCAGGCCAATGAGGCATGCTACCAATCCTCAGACGCACTCCGGCATAATGGCAACACCAAGCTAGTCATGACAGAGTTGGCCCTCTATTTATAAAGCCGCGCGCTGTTAAGAGCCATATTCGCTGTGATATACTATACATAATCTATGTATGAAATAATTGTCGTCGGTGGTTTTGGTTTGATGGCGCTTCTCCACTCGCGTATTCATGAAGATAGTACCGATGATGTACCTCGGAAAGTAGGTGACCGCATAGGCAAACTTTGGGACATCGCACACCAAGGCATGCGTGAAAACCGCTTCCTTCGAGCCGAGAAAGCGCTGCTAACTATTTTGAAAATAGACGAGAAGAATGCCGCCGCGTATAACCGACTCGGTATTCTCTACGCCAAGCAGAAGGAATATCGTGATGCTATCGACTGTTTCGAGATTGCAAGTAGTATAGAAGCTACACCGTCGAGCCTCCACAACCTGGGGCTTATTTATTATGAGACGGAGAACTACGAGAAAGCTGGCATAGCTTTTGAGCAAGCCTTACGTCTTGAAGAAAATTTAGCGGCTCGTCACGTTGCATACGCCAAAGTTAGTGAAAAACTCGGCAATGAGAAGCTGATGTTTAGCGCTTTACATCGAGCGGTAGAATTGGAGCCAAACAAAGAAACCTATGCGTTGCTGCGTGATGCCTACATAGAGCGTGATATGGATGCGGAGGCTGATATGATAAGCGAGAAGCTCAAAACGCTCATCGTACCTGCAGGCAGGCCCAAACGGATCCTACGACCACGAAAAGTCGTCATCTAGGAGCTTGTCACAAGTGCCCCTGTTTTGCTACACTATGCTCTGTTGTCGATTATTTGGATACGCCACCTTAGCTCAGCTGGCCAGAGCAACGGTTTTGTAAACCGTGGGTCGTCGGTTCGAATCCGACAGGTGGCTCCATTTACAATTTGCAGGGATGACGGAGCGGTCAATCGTATCTGACTGTAAATCAGACGGCCTTGTGCCTACGGGGGTTCAAATCCCTCTCCCTGCACCAAACAAAATTGCCTCCTATCAACGGAGGCTTTTTTGTTTGTCGAGGCGTAGGGGATGAAGGACGTTATCAATGGAAACCCAGTGCTC
>CAJDUE010000003.1_pt2 | contig 28446 bp, 25 predicted proteins | sample 7390401 | NCBI WGS metagenome assembly CAJDUE01 (sample SAMEA7055667, study PRJEB34461) | soil metagenome | biome: terrestrial ecosystem; feature: Peninsula; material: soil | place: Antarctica | collected 2016
CTGGGGCTACAAACACGCTACAATGGCCGGTACAAAGGGCTGCCAAAGCGCAAGCTGGAGCAAATCCCATCAAAGCCGGTCTCAGTTCGGATAGCAGGCTGAAACTCGCCTGCTTGAAGTCGGAATCGCTAGTAACGGTAGGTCAGCTATACTACCGTGAATACGTTCCCGGGTCTTGTACACACCGCCCGTCAAACCATGAAAGTCACCAATACCTGACGTGTGAGCATAGCCTCGCCCTAAGGTAGGGGGGATGATTGGGGTTAAGTCGTAACAAGGTATCCGTACGGGAACGTGCGGATGGATTACCTCCTTTCTAGGGAGAAACTAGCATCAAGTCGGAGCAATCCACTTGAGAGCTAGGTCGATCTCGATACATCGTAAATCAGTACTGACGATGTATATCTCCGGGTCAAACCGGACGAGACATTCAGTTTCTGAACCTTTGTGGACATGACGTTGATTGCACTATTCAGTTTTTTAATGGCTGAAGCACTTTAAATGAAGGAGCCCAATTTTGCGAGAGGGCTTCTTTTGTTTACTGAAGAAATTTAAACAAAAATATACGGAATAATTTAATCTTCAGAAGACCGGAATAACCTGAATTTCCCGAATTGAGGCCTCTTGCGGGCGTTCTTCTTCTCTTGTAACTCGTTCGGATCGTAATGCCCTGTGCTGCGTTCGTAATATACGGCCGAGTACGTTGGATGCTGAGGTTTTGCCTTTGAATCTGCCCTGTGAAAGCCTTGTTTTTCATAATAGGTACGCAGGCCGCCATTGTTGGATGGACAAGCGAGTCGTAAATATGCCCGCCCTTGTAAGGCGGCTTCAGCTAGTGCGAGATCAATTATCTGTCCACCAATGTTTTGGCCCTTGTTGCCGCTCGCAACGGAAAACGATTGCACATAACCGGCCTCCGGGGGCTGCGACCCCCACAAGACATTGTCTTGCCATACGAGCCTAAAGGTTCCGACTATATTTGTTCCGTTCAGCGCGATGAATGTGCTACCATCGTCGATGAATGGTTTGAGTGAAGCTATATCATAAGATTGATCACCCCAGGCGGTATCACCTCTCCTGAGTTTACTCAATATACCTTGGTTCAGGATACTAACGATAGTCGGTAAATCATCAGATGTGGCTTGACAGATAGTGAGGCTCATATGCAGAAGTATAACAACCCAGCCCCAATCCCCCAACTATGTGAGATCGCTCCGATTCGTTCAGTTCATATCTCATATGTTAAGCAACGAACCGTATGGAATGTTGTGTTTTGAGGGGCTTTCAAGTAAAATACACCGGTAGTTCAATCAAGGGGACATAGCTCAGTTGGCTAGAGCACCTGCTTTGCAAGCAGGGGGTCCAGGGTTCGAGTCCCTGTGTCTCCACCAAATATATGAGATAACCTTTTAGGTTTTCTCATCGCGTCGGGAAACGAAGTGAATTCGTTTCGCGGGCTGCTCTTTCAGAAACGCACGAGTAGCAAATACGAGGGGGCGCTATGCTTAGCGCTTAGCGTCTCCACCAATTATAATTTGGGCGATTAGCTCAGCTGGTTAGAGCGCGTCACTGATAATGACGAGGTCGGAGGTTCGAGTCCCTCATCGCCCACCAAAATAGATACTGATGAAAAAGCCTGCTAAGACAGTGGGCTTTTTATTATATTTAACGGCGGTAGAAGAGACGATTTCGTTCTCCGAATAGTAGGATGGCGAAAGCTAAGCCGGCACCAATGAAGTAGACAGTGAGGTTTCTATGGACAGTGTCGATTAAAGGTGTGCCGGTGGCGCTAAGGACTGTCGGGTGAGGGATATGCGTTGCTGCGGCCAGTACGGCTTGTGGCAGCGTGGACGTCATCGTGCTGCCAGAGCTCATCGTGCTGCTGCCGCCACTATGATGAAAAGGGACGAAGCGGAAGACTGGCGCAGGGGCCGCGATGGTACTGGTCGTAGACGGGTTGGATATGTGCAGGACAGGGTTGCCGGCGGCGGTGTTGATACCGAAACTGCCGTTCCATGTGCCGAAGACATTGATGAAGAGCAGGCCAAACCAACCGTTGAGTGATAGGCTATCGTTAATCATGTTCATCAGGTTGACGCTGGCGGTCGCATTGCCAGTAACGGCATTGCCGGCAGCCGTATTGTCGGTAACGCTGGCATCGCCGCTTTTCGCCGCTACTTGAATATCATTATTTATCGACTGATTATTAGTGTTGTTGAGCGTAGCATTGCTGGCGACAGTCGTATTACTACTGACGCCACCACCGAGTGATGCCGCTGTCGTACCGGCCGGTGCGTTCATTATGAGGCCGTACCAGGTGCCGAGTACATTGACGAAGACGAGCAGGTCATTGCTTGCGACCACATTACTACCGGTTAGGTTGAAGACGGTCAAGTTGGTGGTGGCGTTGCCGGTTTTGGCACTGCCGGCTGAAGTGTTACCGCTGACGGTGGCGTTGCCACTGTCAGCAGATGCAGCCACATTGTTGTTGATTGCCTGGTTGTTCGCGTTATTAACCGTGAGATTATTCGCTATACTGGCAGTGTTCACAGTGTAGTGAGGAATGTTGCTGGCGAGCAGGGTATCGACGAAGTTTGGCGGCAGCAAGATATCGCCGTTGAGATTGCCGTTAATATTGATGACGCCCAGAAAAGATTGCCCGGCCGTGACAACAGAGTTCAGAATATTTACGATATTAGCAACGGCGGTTGCACTACCGGTCGTGGCGCTGCCTGCTTTAGTGTTCGCTGTGACGGTCGCACTACCAGTAGTCGCTCCAAGATTGAGCTTATTGTTTATCGCTGCATCGACGGAGTTATTGACGGCAACGTTATTGTCGAGCGAGGTGGCGCTATTGGCGGGCTGGATGGCGCTGAGTTTGGTTGGGTCTAGTAGTAAATCGCCATTCACGTCACCGTTGATATTGGCTGTGAAGGTGAGGAGGTTCGGGTTATTTAGGAAATTGCTCGACGACTGCAGCATATTTATAACGTTTGCAATGACCTGCGCATCGCCGGTTGTCGCAGAGCCGCCGGTCGTATTAGCTGCCACCGTGGCATTGCCAGTGCCGGCGAAAGACACGATGCCGTTGGCCATACTGGCGTTGGTTGAGTTATCGACGCCGATAGCATTAGAGCCAGCCAGGTTCGTAGACGAATCGCCACTACCTGAGGTGGTTTGAGGGGCCTTAAGTGAACTATTCGTTGAGGGAGAGCTCGGGCTACTTGTGGCGCTGGCTCCTGCGGGTGCATTACCCGTAGGGTCCTGCGAGGTTGTGTTAGGTACAACCGGACAGTTTGTCGCTTGGCTTCCGGGCGCACTCGTCGAGACCGTATCCTTTAGATAGATACCTTTCGCCGGTGAATAATCCCATCTGGTCATAAACCATTGTTTTGCAGTGCAGTCGTAGGAGTAATTTGGATTATAGAGGGCTGAGCGCGAGTTAGTGGCCGGGTCGTAAAGATAATAGGCGTTCGTCCATTTACCGGCGCTGGGGCCGTCACATTGGTAGATGAAAGTACCAGCATCGGCGCCCGTTGGCCAGCGGACACCATTTTGTGTCGGGCTTGGGGGCGTGCAAACCTGTTGGCTATCGGCAAAGACCATACCGGTCGGCAAGGTGGTGAGTACGAGGACAATACTCGCAAACAAAGCTTTTCTAAAGACGGAAAAAGGTTTTATTACCATGGGAGGCCTCCTGTTTGCTTACCATAAACGGTTGTCTATTCGCCACGCCGTGCACTCTATCGAGCTAAAATGCACGGGATGAAGAGTAACGTTTAATATACACTATGTCTTCCGTGCCTCTTCGTGCGAAGGGGTGGTTAATCCCCTCGCACGAGAAACATACTTTAGCGAACGACTTTAGTTGGTGACATTGAAACTAAAGGTGCTGCTATTGGTGTTGGAGGCACTGCCGGTTGTCGCAGAGCCACCGGTCGTGTTGCCCGAAACTTCAGCGTTGCCGGAGCTGGCGTGCTGATCGTTGGTGTTGCACACGCTGATATTGTTATTGTTGTTCACACTCACGTTGCTTGTCTCAGTAGAGGTCACGTAATTGCTTGAGCCGGGCCCCGTATTGGTGATATTGCCGGTTGCGTTCATAGCTGCTGCAGCGGCCGCACCACCACCACCACCACCTGAGGCGGAGTTATTGACTGTAGCAGATACAGACAGCGTGTTGGCATTCGATGTATTACCGGTCATAGCACCACCACCGGTCGTATTGTGCTCTACTTCCGACCTGCCGCTGTTTGCGTTCTGATTATTACGATTCGAGGCACTGAGATTGTTGTTATTATTGACGTTACGGGTGGTGCTCGTCGTCGCTGTCACCGCGTTAGACGAACCCGGACCGGTCGTAGTTATCGACCCCGAATTGGTGTCTGCTGCGACCATCCCTGTAGTGAGGCTCAAGCCCAACACAGTAGCCGAGGCGACACGGTAAAGTATTTTTTTCATTTCACCCTCCTTATTACTTGATATTACGTTTGTCGGGCTTGATCACCCGACTTCGGAAAGCGGAGTAAACGTGCGTTTAACGAAGTCGATTGACCAAAAAAGTATCGTGCTGCTGCTCGGTTACTCTAATAGGCCTGCCCTTGCGTATAGTTCTGCGTTACGTTGCTCTCGAAAGAAGAGTTGCTATTCACTACGTTGACATCAACCGAAGATGCCGAGTTGTCGCTGGAAGTCGAGGAGACATTGACTGATGATGACCCGTCTGGGCTTGTCACGGTACGCTGTACGGTACCGTTTGCCGGTACCGGCACGTTCTGACCATTGACCGTGACGGTTGTCTTCGTGCCACTCTGCGTTGAACTCGAGCTATTCACGACTGACGTCGATCCCGCGCTATGCGATGGGGTACTTGATTGCGTCCCTGACGTTGTGCCGGTAGCGCTCGTACTGCCAGTGACTTGTAGCTGCACGGTGTGGGTCGTCATTTGTTCCGCCAGTTCACCTACAGAGGGGAAGGGTTGGGCGCCACTCGCGTTATTTGCTAACCCGAATGCGGTACAACTGCCTACGAATAATATCGCACCGGAAATGGAATACCTTAGGCGCAGCTTAGATAGCCGTTGGGAGTTCTTGGGTACGGGCTCGGTATTTGCCAACGGGGAAACGCCGGGCTGGACGTGCTGTCTGCCAGTGGTCTCACGGAATATTCCCATGCGCTTCCCCCCTCCATCGATATATACGTTGGTATCATTTTCTTTCTCATCTCTTTGTTAACGCACAGCATAGACCTCGCATATCGAGGTTGCTATTAAAATTTTTACAAAAGTAGATAAGTAGGGGCTGGTAATAAAAATTTTAGAACACTTGTAGGGGTTAGGGTGTAGTAAATTTGGCACCACCCTAGGCTTGACCGCCCCTGTTCTGAGTGGTACAATCTTACGGACGCTTGAGTTTAGACATTGAGGCCCTTTGGCTGATACTAAACCGCCAAGCTTTTAGCTTAAATTCAAGTGTACAAATTCTCATCAATGGCCTTTTTATGGGGCTACGATGGAGTGTCTTGGGTCGCAAATTAACAATTTACTATAAGTTAGAGAAGAGATAAAGCAATAATTTAGACAAACGGCTATTGGCATTACTTCGCGTTTGATGCGAGGTAGTACATACCAATAACTAGTCAACTCGGCCATCTATTTTTACGAGTAGGTGGTCGGGATTGGTGCGATTACCCTCGGGTAGTCGTACTAATTGCACAAATGAGACTTCGGTCTCAATTTCGTAAAAAGTTACTCAAGCGCGCACAAAGGATGCCTTGACATGTAATACCGATGAAGGACGTGAAGAGCTGCGAAAAGCTACGGGGAGCTGCTACATAAGCTTTGATCCGTAGATGTCCGAATGGGGAAACCCGGCTGGAGTAATGTCCAGTCACACCTATCTGAATATATAGGATAGGGTGTAGGTAACCGCCTGAACTGAAACATCTTAGTAGGGCGAGGAAGAGAAAGTAAACAACGATTCCGGTAGTAGTGGCGAGCGAATCCGGAACAGCCCAAACCTTATTTGCTTTTGCCTGGTAATTTATTACCGGTCAAATAAGTTGGTAGACGAATGTAAACAAGGGGTTGTGACATTGCAAACATCCTTGTGTGGGAGCTGATTTATCAGAGTCCACACGAGGCAGCAGGTGCTACCATTAGCCTGCATAAGGTAAGAAATTAGCAAAGCGAGCAGAAGCAGTTGGAAAGCTGCGCCATAGACAGTGATAGCCTGGTATGCCAAGTTTTGCTAACCTTATATTTGCAAAGAGTTTACTTTGAACATACAGATTTATCTGCCTGTTTAGAGTAGATTCGGTTGTCGAGTAGGTCGGGACACGTGAAACCCTGACTGAATCTGGGGGGTCCACCCTCCAAGGCTAAATATATTACATGATCGATAGAGAACAAGTACCGTGAGGGAAAGGTTAAAAGAACCCCGGAAGGGGAGTGAAATAGAACCTGAAATTGTGCGCGTACAAGGAGTCGGAGCCCTTCGGGGTGACGGCGTGCTTTTTGTAGAACGATCCAACGAGTTATTTGCGAGTCTGAATAGGGCGAACGAGTGCATGTAAATAGACCCGAAACCAGGTGACCTAACCATGGGCAGGCTGAAGCGTCGGTAAAACGACGTGGAGGGCCGAACCGTAGCGCGTTGCAACACGCCCGGATGACCTGTGGTTAGCGGTGAAATGCCAATCGAACCTGGAGATAGCTGGTTCTCCTCGAAATAGCTTTAGGGCTAGCGTGACGTGGTAGCTGGTAGGGGTAGAGCTCTGTTTCGGACTGGGGGTCGCAAGACTACCCACCCTTGACAAACTACGAATACTATCAGTGGAATCGTTGCAGTTAGAACGGCGGGGCTAAGCTCGTCGCTCGAAAGGGAAACAGCCCAGATCACCATCTAAGGTCCCTAAGTCTATGCTAAGTGGGAAACGAGGTGGGGTTTCTTAAACAACTAGGATGTTGGCTTAGAAGCAGCCATTCATTTAAAGAGTGCGTAACAGCTCACTAGTCAAGAGACCCTGCGCGGAAAATGTAACGGGGCTAAGCATAGCACCGAAGATGTGAACTTCAGTTTACTGGAGTGGTAGAGGAGCGTTCCTCTCTGCATTGAAGTCGAATCGTGAGGTTCGGTGGAGCGTGAGGAAGTGAGAATGTTGGAATGAGTAACCATAAGGCAGGTGAGAATCCTGCCCGCCGAAAGAGCAAGGTTTCCTGGGCCACGGTAATCGTCCCAGGGTTAGTCGGTCCTAAGCCGAGGCGCGTAGCGTAGGCGATGGACAACAGGTTAATATTCCTGTACTGGCATGTATTTGTTATATGTGCGCGGCATAATAGTCAGAGCGGATTCATGGTTATATCCGTCTAAGTAGGAGAAACGCCTACGAATGAAACGACCTTTAGGTCGAATTCTGGTGAAGGTGCTGACTAGAAAAGCAATATAACGCGTGGTACATGCCATCCGTACCGCAAACCGACACAGGTGCTCAGGTCGAGAAGACCAAGGCGTACGAGTGATTCTTCGTTAAGGAACTCGGCAAACAAGCGACCGTAACTTCGGGATAAGGTCTGCCCCCTCACTGTGAGTATCACAGATTGAGTATTGCCAGTTTTCTTTTTGAAAACGAAACCGGTAACGATGTACTAGTTTGTAACTATCTAGTACAAAACGTACCAACCAAGTAATTTAGAGACATATCAGAAAGAAAGCTGACCCCAATAGACTCGCGTAGTGTGGTAACTACAGTGAGGGGGCCGCAGCTAAAGAACCCATGCAACTGTTTACCAAAAACATAGGTCTGTGCTAACACGAAAGTGGATGTATACGGGCTGACGCCTGCCCAGTGCTGGAAGGTTAAGGGGAGTTGTGTATGCAGCGAACTGAAGCCCCAGTGAACGGCGGCGGTAACTATAACCGTCCTAAGGTAGCGAAATTCCTTGTCAGGTAAGTTCTGACCTGCACGAATGGCGTAATGATATGGGTACTGTCTCAACGAAGAGCTCGGTGAAAGTGCATTGACGGTAAAGATGCCGTCTGTCCGCAGCAGGACGAAAAGACCCCGTGGAGCTTTACTACAGCTTGACATTGAGCCGGGTTATAACATGTGTAGGATAGGTGGGAGGCTTTGAAGCCTAGACGCTAGTCTAGGTGGAGCCATCAGTGAAATACCACCCTTGTTATGATCTTGTTCTTACGTGGCCCTCAATTTGCTGACATCTAACAGTGTCCATTCTTCTTTTAAAGTACAGCCTTACTCGGCTGGCTTTGCTAGAAGTATGAGCAAAATGCCCAATCGGTGTTTTGCTCGGCACCGTTAGTAAGATGTCACCAAATTCAGGGTCGCGGACCGTGTCTGGTGGGTAGTTTAACTGGGGCGGTTGCCTCCTAAAGAGTATCGGAGGCGTTCAAAGGTTAGCTAACTACGGATGGAAATCGTAGTGATAGTGTATACGCATAAGCTAGCTTGACTGTGAGGCCTACAAGCCGAGCAGGGACGAAAGTCGGAGTAAGTTTTCCGCTGTCAGTACATTTGTACAAGAGTGTGGTATCGGCAGCGCTTTCGGATAAAAGTTACCCCGGGGATAACAGGCTTATAGCGCCCAATAGTTCACATAGACGGCGCTGTTTGGCACCTCGATGTCGGCTCATCTCATCCTGGGGCTGGAGCAGGTCCCAAGGGTCCGGCTGTTCGCCGGTTAAAGAGGTACGTGAGCTGGGTTCAGAACGTCGTGAGACAGTTCGGTTTATATCCGCTGTGGACGCAAGGAAATTTGAGAGGATCTACCCCTAGTACGAGAGGACCGGGGCGGACGCACCGCTGGTGTATCAATTGTTCTACCAAGGGCATTGTTGAGTAGCTATCGTGCGGAATAGATAAGCGCTGAAAGCATATTAAGCGCGAAACTAGCCTCAAGATTAGATTTCCCTATGGAGACCCCAGAAAGACTATCTGGTTGATAGGCGCAAGGTGTAAGCACGGCAACGTGTGTAGCCGAAGCGTACTAATAGGTCCATTGACTTTTTACGTCCTATGAGACAAACCTACTTCGGTGGGGGTGGCTCATAGGTAAAAGAGTGCATTGACTAGTTATTGGTGTGGTTGACCTTTTAAGGTCACTATACCCGTTTGTTTAAAAACTTTATCCGTCTAACTTGTAATGGACATCGAGTTATCGCTGTACTTTCTTTCCCGATTTAGGAAAAAGAGCAGCCGGAGACGGCGAATTTAGTTCGCCGCCCTGTGCGATGGGAATAACCGTAGGTTTGACCCATGAAGCGAAGCGTCCTCGGTGCCCATAGCGAGAGGGAAACACCTGTTCCCATACCGAACACAGCAGTTAAGCCTCTCAGCGGTTACAATACTTGGGTCTTCTAGCCCTGGGAAAATAGCACGGTGCCGTTTTATATAAGAGCCCTCCGAAAGGAGGGTTTTTATTATATAAAAAAATAGGCTCTGTGCTACTTTACCAACCAAAGAAAACGGGAATAACGGTGCCATTTCATGAATAAGTCTACTATCTGGGGGCCGTTTTCGCGCACAAACTAAATACTTACAAAATATGTATTCACTAGACAAATGAGTCGAATTGTATCGTAAGAGTCATATATGCATATACAGAATTTACAACAAAAGTCAGTTTAACAGATAGAAAACGTAGTGTATATTACGATGTAATATACACTACAGGTGTTGACCGAAAAGGCTTGACAGTGTAAGATATGCATGTACAACTTTAGATTTTTCTAAGGTGTCACAAAATAAAAATATCAATAAAAACAAAGGAGTTACGCATGTTGCGTAAAAAATTAAGCGCTATCATCGCTGTTGCTACATTTATGGCAGCTGTTGCTGTACCAACGGCAGCACACGCAGCTTTGAACGCAAACCTGTCTCAGGTTATTAACCCAGGTACGTTGTCTGTTGACTTTGTCAACGCATCCAACGTCACAATTGCGAGTCCAGCAGTATCGTTCGGTGCTGTAAGCTTCTCGTTCGCGTGCCAACCAGGTACGGCGACATTGGCCACGGCTTCACAGAAGCTTCAAGTCAAAAACCCAAAGAAAGCTGGTGTCTTGGTCGACATCAACGCCGTTGTTCCCGCTAGTGCCGTCTGGTCAGACGGTGGTACGAACAGCTATAAATACAACGATGCGACTGGCGCTGGTTGTACAAACGGTCAGTTGGCAGTAGGCAGCGATGCTACGCTTGTCAAAACTGTCGGTGCAAACGCACCTGTTTACACCACTCCGGGCGGTGCGTTCACAGGCACTTCAGCTGTGACGTTGCTTAACAACACGAGCTCGACAGCTTACAACGCGGATATTACCGGTTACACGCTGACTCAGCAGATTCCTGCCGAGCAGACTAACGGTACATACAGCCTGCCGATGGTTGTCAGCTACGTAGCACAATAGTAGTAGTGACGATTCACTTGGTTGTGGTCAGCTGATTGCCAATCTGTCAGTCATGTTGACCACAACCACAAGTAAGTCCCCCTTGCGTGCAGAATCTGCTAGAAAAACAAAGCAGAAGCATGTACAGTAATTAGCAAGATGGGACGTATAGTACGGAAAATGAGCTTGCTGGCGACTGCCCTTGTGGTTTTGTCCGTCTCGCTTGTGCCAGTTGTTTTAGCTGGTTCAGCAGATGTCGGTATTGAGCCAGCCTACCCAGTAGAGGGCAACACTCGTTCGTCCAGTATATTTATCATGATGCTGAAACCCGAAACAACGGGTACGAATGGCATCAGGCTCATAAATTCAGGCAAAGACGCCCACACAGTGAAAATCTATCCGGTGGACGCAGCTTCATCAGTCAGCGGTTCATTCTCGTGCCGCCAACAGGCTGAGGCAAGGAAACAGGTTGGGTCTTGGGTTACGCTATCGAAAGATACGCTCACGCTTGAGCCGGGGGCGCAGGAGGTGGTCGATTTTACGGTCGTGGTACCGAAAGGCACTAGCCCGGGTGAGCATAACGGCTGTATAGCCGTGCAGGATCTCGCTAGTTTGCCAGCAAAAACAGGTGAGGGCATACTGCTTGGTTTTCGATCGGCAATTCGCCTAGCGGTGACAGTGCCAGGCAAGATCGTCAAAAAGCTGTCTTTTTTGCGCGTTGACGTGACTCGAACGAAGGATGGCAACTATCAGGTTTCGCCGGTGGCTAAAAATACTGGCAACGTATCACTCGATGTCAAATCGTATGCGCAGCTAGAGAGTATCTTTGGGCAAAAAACCCCAGTTAAGAGTGATTCGACCTGTCCAATCATACCCGGTTCAACCACAACGTGTGGTTATACATTCGAGCGCCCATACTGGGGTGGTCTCTACATGGCACACATATCACTGAGCTATAACGCTGACCCTAAAGATGGCCTTGGTCAAGCCGTAAATAATCAGACGCGCTTCCGGAAAGATTCGGCATATTTCTTTGCCTTGCCCGACCCGCTCGCCGGTCTTGCTGAGCTCGCAGTGGTGGCAATTCTCCTTTGGTTTATCATCACTCCGTTCCGCCGTCGGATACGCCGGAAGCGTATCGTCCGTAAGTGGGAGAAGTATATTGTCGTTGAGGGCGATACCATTATGGCTATCGCGGCTGCCCGTGGGGCAAAATGGAGGCGCATCGTACGATTTAATCACCTAAGAGCTCCCTATGCACTCCAGGCCGGTCAGGTCATCATAGCTCCCAAAGTTCGTGAGGCTAAGCTCCGGAAAATCAAAAAGAGAAAACACCGTTCGGAGCTCGATTGGGTGCTAGACACTGAAAAGTCGGTAACAGCAGAATCTGCGGAGACTGAGGTGGCTCAGGATACGAGCAACACGCCTACACCAGAAGGAACTGACTTCGTTTCACCCAGAGAGCAAGCTCAACGTACGGCGATAGAAACATCGGTGAGGCCGGATTCCTCGGTACAGCCAAGAGCACGGAGCCAACCCTCGAACAACTGGATTAATCCGGTCTATACGCCTCCGGAGGAAGCTGATACATACGATGAAGACTTTGTTGACTGGCGCGATGGTGCCGACCCGGATGAACTAGAAAAGATAGAAAGCCGTCTTGGCGATTATAGATCTATGCCAAGCTTGCGCTCTCAAATAGTTGAGTCATCGGAAACCATGGAGAGAAAGACTAGCCCCCAGAAGAAAAGACCGACGAAGACCAAGACCAAACCCGTAACGAAACCCAAGAAGAGGTCCTAGCTATGAGCTGGCGCGCCGTGCACCAGCCCCGTAGACGATGGCATATCGTCATAGTTATCATCGTGAGCCTTGTACCGCTATTCAGCTTTAATAAAGCGTATGCGGTCGGGCAGTTCGTGCGAGAGTCACCGGTTTCTATAGCGACCAACAACGCAAATGCCTCAACGGCTACATTGCCGGCGGGAGCGGCGGCGGGAGATTTGCTCGTGCTCGTTTGTAGCGTGGGTACGGCTGCCACTGTCAGTGCGACGGGCTACACGGCTGCTGCACCATCGGTGAGCGGCACGGTCTCGCAGGGTATCTTCTATAAACTAGCTACGGCCGGTGAAACTACGGCGACCTGTGACAGTACTGTTAGGACTAAAACGGGTGTCGGCGCACAACTGTACGAGTACAGTGGCATGGCGGTGGTCGGCGTATTCGACGTGGCTGGTACGGCGAGCGGTACGGGTACGGCGGTCAGCTCTGGCTCAGCGACGCCTACCAGTTTGAGCAGCCTCGTTTTCACTGCGTTTACGGCCGCAGCGGGCACAACATATAGCGGCGTTACCGCTGGCTACACAAAGCGGGCAGATACGTTTAGCTTGATACATCTTGGACAGGCCGATAGATTCACTGTCGTTATGACGGCCCAGTCTGCAGGTGCTACGAATAGCACGTCTTCCGACTGGCGGGGACAGGTCGCGGTATTCAAGGTATCACTTGGTACGCGCGGAGCAGATATTGTTGACGCTTCAGGTGTCCCAGTAGCCAGTCCAGCCATCGGTTTTGCCAATGTCATATTTGATCTGGGTTGTAACTTCACAACGGCTACACTAGGGACAAGTACCCAGAAAATACGCATCACGAACACGACACCATACCCCGCGTGGTCAGTTAATATTGCAGCCACGAATGGAGCGACGGATTACTGGTTCGCGGGAGGTAATAATAAGTACGATTTTAATGACCCGACAGTCGATGGCTGTACCGACGGCGCAGACGCGGACTCACTGGCAGGGAAGCTTTTCGTAGATTCTTCTACCGGTACGGTTACTCCCGTAGGCGGTTGTGGTACGACGGGGATTACGCTCAGTCCTAGAACGGGCTTTAGCGAGGGGACACAAGACTCGATCGCTCTCGTAACCGCAGGCTCTGGTGCGCAAACAGGTTGTACCTGGGATGTTACGGGTATTACGCTTAAACAGTACATACCGGCAGAGCAAAATACAGGTACATACAGCATTGGTCTGACATTGACGTTCCTAGCATCTTGATGCCATACTATTTTTGATGCGAATGACAAGAAAACTAGTAACATTACTGACGTTCGGTCTGTTTGTGATGGTTCTCTACCTCTCCGCAACGACTCATGCGGCTGTTGTAGTGACACTTCATCAGCCCATCAGACCGCAGAGCTGTGCCCTGATAAAAATCGTGGGTTACGATGGTAAGGTGCGCTACCGTGTACCAGCTGGGTGCGGAAAACTGATTTTGCCAGGAACCTCGATTAGCGGTAACGCGTCGGGAAGCTTCGGAGGCTCGTCGCCTTCGCTACCAGCACAGTCTAGTCAGCTTCCGGTGACAGCTTTCTACGGCGACAGAACCATATATCTCGAGTCAGCACAAGGCAAACAACCAGCCGATGGCTACATGCTATGGGCAAAACTATTTGGCCGATACACGTTCTATCTCCAGGGAGATGACCGCCAATCACCTCCGCGTCGTTCGATGCAGATTGTGGGAATCGGTTCCAAGGTCGCGATAGTTCAATTCTGGCCCGGGGGACAGCGGGTCGTTCTAGAGCTCGGCAAACGGACCGAAGTGAAGCTTGATTATGGCAGCTCGGCTCATATATTCTTGCGCTTACAGCGCATACAGAGCGACGGTACGGTGCTCCTGCATGTTTCATTCCCGATGGAGCCCAATACCATCGGTACGGTTGACGAGGGCCGCTACGCGTTCTATGCAAGCCTCGCTTGCGTATCGGTACTCACGCTGTGGGTATATGATAACCTGCACCGTCGCTATCTGAAGCGACATCATCTTCCACCGGTGTCGTGGTGGATAACGCACAGCCACGACCCTTTCTCGGTCACTTATGATGTTGGCTTGTCGCGGCACGTGCCGCAAAAACCGCCACGATGGTAATTATTTGCATAACCATAAATTGTTGACATAAGCAAAAAGCTGTGATAGTATAAGCATAATTCGAAAGGATAAGAGGGTTTCGCGGCTACGGAAGTAGCCTCATGCGGAACTCTCTTTTCTTTTGAAGCAACACTAGCTAAACACTGGGAGGTGTTAAGATGGCAGGAACAAAAGCAGGCGGTATGGCCGCAGCAGCAACCAATAAGAAAAAGTATGGCAGTGATTTTTACTCAAAAATCGGTGCTAAGGGTGGTAAGCTTGGTAAAACTGGTGGCTTCGCCGCTGGTGATGCTGGTCGCGAGCGCGCCCGTGTCTACGGCGCTATCGGTGGTCGTATCTCACGCCGCACTAAGAAAGCGTAAAATACTTTCGTCTTTAAAGAGCCTCGCGTAACTACGCGAGGCTCTTTGCATGGGACAGAAATATGTCGCTTAAGTTGAACACTGAGCGGAGCGAAAGCAGCGCCAACCGAGCTTCAAGTGAGGCTAGTCCCTTCTCCTATACGGGCGGCAGAGGCGGGAACGGGTAACGTGCCACTCAGCCCCACAGTTATGGCACTGGTAAGTGTGCGCGTCTTTTTGCAGACTACGTTCAAAGCAGGTGGGGCAGGTCGAACGCAAATGTAGCCAATCACGGTAACTATCTAGGGCGTCCTGTACGTAGTCTTCGTCTATAGCTATATCGTAATGCTTGGCGAGTTGGTGTGCTTTCTCCCATGCGGCGACCTCAATCTGCAGTAGCTCGATGTCGCTCGCATAATCGGTGTGTTCGAGCAGGGCGTGACCGAGCTCGTGGAGGAGCGCCCACGTGCCACGGATATCGTCTGAAGGTGTTTCTGCGTAGGAAACATTACGACTACCAGCGTGCCAAGCGAACCTACTCGACTTTACAAACGAAATATCTGGGTAATCAGATCTGATCCGTTTTAGCAGAGGTGTCGCTTTAAGCGTGTTTTTGCTTGGCATAGTCATAGCAACCATAAATTACGGCCTCATCTGGGCGTTTCGCCGGTTTGATAGGTGGAATCTTGAGCATCGGAGTCTCAAATTTCTTGAGGTCGGCAATCAGGGGAGCATGAAAACGTTCTAAGTAATGACCCGCGCCACCACCGACGACGATAACGTCTGGCTCAAATATGGCAATGAGCTCCAAAAAACCTGGCGTAAAGTTTCGCACAATCTTTTCCCAGGTGGCCTGATCATGAATCTCCGATGCCATTTTGCCATACTTTTCGGAAATGGCCTTGCCGGACGCAAACTTTTCCCATGGCTGGAATGTGCCGTGATGCTCCAGTAATAGGGTTGCTCCCCCTGCATCGCCTACGTTCTCATCTATAACCTGGTCGACAATTAGGGCTGTCCCAATGCCTGTGCTAATCGTAATATAGAGGACTTTTGAACGATTGGGCAGTAGCATGGCCTCGCTTAAACCAGCTAGCTTTGCATCATTTTCCATAGCTACCGGACAATGAACGATCTTCTCAATATCAGCCGCAACTCGCACCTTTCGCCATGGCAGGTTTCCGAAATCGATTGCGATACCACGCTTGCGGTCGAAATCGGTAACGGGTAGCCCGACGCCAGCTGCTCGAAAATCATCGTGGTGAAGCTGGCTGAAGGTCTCCTCTAAGGTTGCCAAAAACTCATCGTAGTCTTTTGGGGTGGGGAACTTGACGGATTCACTGATGACACCCTCGTTCGTTAGTGCTGCGACTAGTGTTTTAGTACCGCCAATATCAATCCCTAAGTACATACATCCCCCCATCTATTGCTTACTCTCTAGTGTAGCAGTTTACCGAGTTCGTTTGAAGCGAAACTTGTCTCAGGAGCGTGTGCGAAGGGTACAGGCTTTACTTACAGGTGTATAACAGATATAATAGGAAACAATCTTACAGATGGGGATGCTGGCTGGCACTGTTAGTCTTGTCTACATCTGAAGAAATACACTATATAAAGGAGGCATTGTACACAACATGCCAAAATCAACTACTAACGTAACTATGGATGAGTTGCTCGCGCAGCATGACATCAAACAGCTCGCAACTGGTGACGTCATCGAGGGTGTTATCAATTCAATCCGCAAGCACCAAGTCTGGATTGACCTAGGACCGCAAGGTGTCGGTGTCGTCATGCGGCGAGAAGTGGGGAACGGTCAGGCTCTCGAAGAAGGCCAGACGGTCACCATTAGCGTAATTGACCCAGAGATGGATGAGGGATACGCACTACTTAGTATGCGCCGCGCGGCCAAGGATCGTGGCTGGGATGAGCTACAGCGAGTCTTTGAGGGCGGTGAAATCATCGAGGTGATAGCGTATGACGCCAATCGTGGCGGCCTACTTGTCGAGCTGGAAGGTATTCGGGGTTTCTTGCCGGTGTCACAACTGGCAGCGGGGCACTATCCACGCGTCAGCGGTGCAGATAAAGATGAAATTCTACAGAAGCTGAATGCTCTTACGAGCAAACCAATCCGAGTTCGCATCCTGGATGTCAGCCGCAAGGACAACAAGCTTATCTTCTCCGAGAAGGAAGCAGTCAAAGACGACATGCAGGTTCGCTTCGCCGAGCTCAAAGTCGGCGATGAGGTCGAAGGTATCGTTACAGGTGTTATCGACTTCGGTGCGTTCGTGAATGTCGATGGCATAGAAGGCCTGATTCACATCTCTGAAATCAGCTGGGAACGCGTCGAAAACCCACGTGACTACGTCAAGATGGGCGAGACAGTCAAGGCGAAGATTATCGCTATTGACAAGGATCGCCTGAGCCTAAGCCTCAAGCAAATGTCAGAAGACCCATGGCTTAAGGAAGTAAAAGCCTTCAAAAAGGGAGAAAAAGTCGAAGGCAAGATCACTCGTATCACGCCATTCGGTGCCTTCGTACAGTTGAGCTCAAGCGTCGAAGCGCTCGTTCACGTTAGTGAGATGGGTGACGATGATAGTATTGACCCCGAGAAAATATTCCAACTCAACGAAAAGAAAGAATTCAAGGTGCTCGATATCGATACCGATGCACGTAAGATTTCACTCAGCCTCAAGAGCGCTAAGTAAGAGCCTATTTTGTGGCAGCTAAGACAATGAAAGGAGCACGTAGGATATGGGAACAACCATTGAAATCCCTGAAAACATCACCGTTGGTGAACTTGCTGGCGTGCTCAAGCTCCCCCCAACACGATTGATTGGTGAGCTTTTTAAGAACGGTATAGTCGCGACTATAAACGAACGGCTTGATTTTGACACCGCTCAGATTATTGTTGGTGAGCTTGAGCTGGACGTAGAGTTAGCACGTAAGCAAGCCGAGGCAGAGACTGTTCAGCGAGATAAGCGAGTTGCGAGTAAAGATGCAGTCGAACGCCCGCCTGTTGTGGCGGTAATGGGTCATGTCGACCACGGCAAAACGAGTTTACTCGATGCTATCCGCAAGGAAAATGTCGCCAAAGACGAAGCCGGCGGTATTACACAGCATATCTCGGCGTATCAGATTGAGCATAAAAACCGCGTCATTACGTTCCTAGATACGCCTGGTCATGAAGCATTTGCTGCGATTAGGCAGCATGGGGCAGATTTGACAGATATCGTCATCATCGTAGTGGCAGCTGATGATGGTGTTAAACCTCAGACAATTGAGGCTATACGCTACGCAAAAAGAGCTGCTACAAAGATTATCGTAGCTATCAACAAGATGGACAAAGAAGGCGCAAACTCAGGGCTCGTCATGGGGCAGCTGGCCGAGCAAGGTGTCGTACCGGACAACAAAGCATGGGGTGGTGATGTGCCGATGATAGAGGTTAGCGCTACGACTGGCGCTGGGCTCAATGACCTCCTCGACACGATTCTATTGGTATCTGATATCGATGAGCTGAAAGCTGACGCCTCGGTGCCGGCACGGGGGCTAATCATTGAAGCTCATCTTGAGCACGGCCGAGGGCCTGTTGCCCATGCGCTTATCGAAGAAGGCACCCTCAAGCTTGGTGATTTTATCGTAGCGGGTGGCAGTTATGCAAAAGTGCGTAATCTTGAATCGACTGCAAATCTCAAACTTCAGACAGCTGGACCGTCGACACCAGTCGTTATCAGCGGGTTCAAGACCTTACCGGAGTTTGGCGACCCATTTACGGTTGTCAAGGATGAAAAACAAGCGCGCGCACGCTCTGCTGGCGTAGCCGAAGAGCGTGCAGCAGGTACAAACCATGCTGAAATGAGCAGCCGTGAACTACTCCGTATCATCAGCCGGAGTGACAAGCTTCAAGAGCTGCCCATCATCATAAAGGCCGATGTCCAGGGTTCGTTAGCCTCAGTTGCCGACAGCCTGAAAGCCATCGAAACTGATGAAGTCGCCGTACGTATCGTGAGCTCAAGCGTCGGCGTCATCAACGACAATGATATACACGTTGCGCACAGTTCGGGTGCAATTATTTATGGTTTCAACACCAGTGTCGCGAACAATATCAAGCGTCTTGCAAGTCGTGATAGTGTCTCTATACGACTCTACAACGTCATATATGAGCTCATCGATGACGTGAAGACGGAACTGAGCACACTGCTAGCGCCAGAAGTCATCGAGCGAGAGGTAGGCCTCCTAGAAGTCAAAGGGGTATTCAAGACCACAAAGACGGAAATAATTTGCGGCGGAGAAGTACTGAAGGGCAAGCTGACTGTTCCTGCTGAGACGCGGATTACACGCGGTAAGACGCAGATTGGTGATGCAAAACTGGTCGGCTTGAAACGAGGTCCAAATGACGCTAAAGATTTGGCGGAAGGTGAGCTCGGCGGTCTTGACCTGCAGACTACGTCTCGCATAGAACTCGAAGTCGGTGATAAACTTAGTTTCTACACAGTTGAAACGAAGGAGCGCTCGCTCTAGAAAGGATGGTACAATAGTACTATGCTAAAACTCGACAACAATCTGTTGCAAGAAATCGGCCTTGGCGGTCTGCCAGAAGATCAGAAAAAAGCCATGCTGCAGCACATCTATGAGACATTGGAGCTTCGAGTTGGGACACAACTCGCCAACCAGATGACAGATAAACAACTCGAGGAGTTTGAGAAATTTATCGATGCCGGTGGTGATAATAATCAGGCTGAAGCACTCAAATGGCTTGAGATGAACTTGCCCAATTACAAGCAGGTCGTCAACGATGTCTTTGAGGCGCTCAAAGGCGAAATCAAGCAGACGGCTCCACAAATTATGGCCAGTGCTCCTGCGGCAGCTCAGCCCGTCTCGGGCCTAGACAATACACAGTTAGCGTCTCAGTCACAGCCCATGCCACCGACAACACCAGTAGATCAACCAATGTCTCAGGCACAGCAGCCTTATGTACCGCCTCAGACGTATGCCCAGGCGCCCCCTCAGCAAGCCCCACAGGCATACCCGCCGCAGCCCCAGCCACCACAACAAGCGCAGCCACAAATGTCGCAGGACAACCCCGGGCAGACCCAGCGATGGGGCCAGCCTCAGCAGCCGCCTACCTCACCGCAGCCTGCAGTTGATGACCCAACTCAGCAGCAATGGCAGCAACCACCGCAGTCTTTATAATTTACATTGACATAAAAAACACCACGTCTGTACTGCGTGGTGTTTTTCATATTCAACATGGTGGAGTATGGCGGAGTCGAACCGCCGACCTCGGCAATGCGAATGCCGCGCTCTAGCCAGCTGAGCTAATACCCCTTACGCATCATAAATTATACACAATGCGCAGAGGGATTTGCTATAAGTTCTTACCGTAGCCGGCGAGGAAGGCAGTAGCAAGCATGTTTGATTTACCGGCGGGTTTGAGCGAGTCGATAACGAGTATGCCATCGCTGGTTCGCAAGCAGAGCTGCTTATTGGCGACAAAGATTGTTTTATTATCAACGTTTTCAACAGGTATAGATTCATCGTGTGCACTCGTTATGACTACATCTTTACCAGCAATTGTTGTGCGGCTTTTGGGCCACTCGCTGTAAGCTCTAATCTCACGCTCAAGCACGACTGCTGGTTTAGTCAGATCAAGCACACCGTCAGCTTTCGTCAATTTTCGTGAGTAACTTGGCTCTGAGTTTTGTGCCATCGTCACTGCCTCCTGAGGCGCGGGGAGAGCGGTGCCAGCAATATACATGGGCAAGATTTCTCTGAGCAAAATGTAGCTTTCTTCTATTAGCACATTTGTCAGGCTTTGTGTTGTCTCGGCAGGTTCAATATCGTACGGCATTTGACCAAGCAGTGGACCTTTATCCATGCCCTCGACAAGCAGCATCAGGCTGACTCCGGTTTGCCGCTGTCCGCTCAGTATAGCGAAAGTAATCGGGTCGGCACCCCGCCATTCGGGCAATAGACTGAAATGACTATTAACGATGCCGAGCTCAAAAGTATCAATGACTTCTCGAGATACAATAATACCAAAATCTATCAACACCGCTAGGCGGCTTTTGAGATTGGCCCCTGATAGCTTGACGGATAAATCAGCTTTATCGGTTACGGTCAAAACCGGCAAGCTAAGCTTCTCGGCAAGCTCGATTACCGGTACGGAGCCGTGATGGTGGGCAAGCCTTGGTTTAGTGATAACGAGCTCGATATCAAGAGATGTTTCCAGTAGCTCTAACGATGCCGCCGCGACTGGCCCGCTGCCAAAAAATATAATAGGCTCACTTAGGATTTTAGCTCCAGAGTTGCTTGCTGTTTTTGATGTCTTGTTCATAGTCTTTCTGCTCGAGTTTTCCCTCGCTCGTCAGTTCGAAAAACGCATCCGGGTCATCTTTGATGTGGTCGATAAAAACAATGCCGTTCGTGTGATCAATTTCATGCTGAAAGACACGAGCCAGAAAGCCGTCAGCCGTTACCCGTACCTCTTTGCCATGTTCATCTAGCGCCTTAACTCTAACATGACTATAGCGAGGCACCTTGCCGTAGATATCACTGATACTTAGGCAGCCCTCAAAGTCTTCTACAAGCGGGCCCTCGTATTTGGTAATTTCAGGGTTTATAAATATACGGAAGGTTTTATCGGCTTTTTCGTCGAAATTATTGCGGATAACGACGACTCGCAGCAACGAGTCAATCTGTATTGCAGCTAGCGCAACGCCAACTTCGTGGGCACGTGATTCCTCCCACTCCAAAGTCGTATTCGTCATGTCTTCGATAAGCCTTATGACATCTTCTCCGATATAGCCGACTTTTTTTGATCGTTCGCGGAGATGTGAGTTGGGCAGGGTTATCAATTTCGTGCTCATGGCAGGTAGTATAACAGATTGTTGGAACGTTGGGATGGGCATGGGCGGGAGTAGAATGAGGACTCGTAATCACAGAAGATTGATTGGGTCGATATCGTGCTGCCAGCCAGCCGGCAAACTCGTGATGATATCCGTAAGTGCAGGGCGCGATGAGCTTTTTACGATGAGCTGCCATTTGTATTTTCCGTGGTCTCTTGGGTGAAACGACGGTGAGGGCCCCTCGACAGTCAGCGCCTTGTTGGCCGCTTCAAGCCGCTGTTTTAGCACCGTCGCCGCTTTTTCGGCCGAAGCGCTCGTCGCTCTAGCACAGGTTAGTTTCAAGAGAAACGTGAAGGGCGGGAACCGAAAAGCCTTTCGCTCAGAGAGCTCACTTACGTAAAAAGCGTGCCAATCTTGCGCTACGGCGAAGCGGATAACTGGTTGCTTGGGACTGTATGTTTGAATGATGCTTGCCCCGGCGCGGTGACCTCGACCCGTTCGCCCCATGACCTGAGCGAGCAGCTGGTAGGTCCGTTCCGAGGCGGTGTAATCGGGGATGAGTAAGCTGCTATCGGCGTTTAATATGCCTACCAGAGATAGCTTGGGTAAATCAAGCCCCTTGGTTACCATCTGTGTGCCGATGATGATATCGGTTTCACCAGCCTGAAGCTGGCTTAACTGCCGTTCGAGATGCTCCGCTTTTTCGGTATCGCCATCGAAACGAGCGATACGGGCTTGCGGAAACAAACGGCGTATTTCATCAACAACGGCCTTCGTACCGATGGATTTGAGCAATATATCACTATGTCCGCACTCAGGGCAGCTATTTCGAAGCGGCCACGTCCGGCCGCAAACATGACATACCGTGTGGTGTTGATCGCCATGGTAGGTTAGTGGTAAGTCGCAGTGGGTGCAGAGTGCCTGCCACCCACAGTTATTGCACAGAATCGCGCCTGCCGTGCCGCGACGATTGAGAAATAATAATGATTGCTCGCGCTTCTGTAATGTCTGTTGGATTGCTTCGATGAGCTGCGTACTCAAGATGCCTGAACGGCTAAAGTTATCTCGGTTGCGCATGTCAACAATGGTCGCACTTATCTCCGTTTTTTGTTCGTCATCACGCTGTTTGGCAAGCCGGTCAAGTCGAATGATGGGACGTCTTTTCGCTTCTGCAACCTGATAATCCTCAATACTGGGCGTTGCGGTTCCACTCACCAAACAGGTGCCATGAAGCTCCGCCAGTTTGCTGGCAACTCGCTCCGTACGATAGTGAGGCGCGTTTTCATTCTTGTAGGCAGGGTCGTGGGCCTCATCGATAACGATTAACCCTAGAGCTCTGACGGGCGCAAAAAGTGCCGATCGGGGTCCTATGACGATAAGCGGCTCTGGGTTCTCGAGTATCGCATACCATACATTGCGTCTCTCGGCTGCGGTTTGATGCGAATGCAGCACCATCACACGCCCAGGAAAAACATCGCTGAACGTTGTGACGAGTTGTGCAGTTAGCCCAATCTCGGGGGTTAGTATCATAGCCGAACGCCCTTCGGACACAGCACGTTTTGCGAGCTCGAGATATATTCGTGTCTTACCGCTACCTGTTATACCATGGAGCAGGTGATAGCCTGAAGGTTGGATGAGCTTGAGAGCGGCCTTTTGCTCGCCCGTTAGAGCAGGCAGTGGACCCGAAAGCGACGATTCTTGTTGAGACTTGGGGGCCGACTTTGGAAAAGCCGTACTGGGAGGCATGAACTGACGGATAATGGCTCCAAATGGCCCAGGGTAGTACACGTATAACCAATCCATGAGCTGGAGTGATTGAAGCGGCATTGGTGGTGCGGGCGCTACCGCGGCAATGCTTTTTACGGCGAAAGTCGGTTCGGTAACTGCAGCCTGGACGATGCCCAGCACCGAACGGTCGCGTAGCGCGATACGAACCAGTTGGCCAGTATCTAACTTCGTATCGGACGAATAGGTAAGTGCGCTCTTGCCGTGGTAGCGCATATCGCCGACTAACACCTCATAGTAGTTCATACCTTAGAGTATAGAGTATAAATAGATGATTGAAGATTCATGGACTTTGCATGATTTTAGAAGACATTTCAAAAAATGGTGTTGAAAAGTCAAGAACTGGTTGCTATATTAGATGTAGCACGTTGTCGTAACGACAATATAAGCTTATGCAGAGGTAACGTAAATAGGTAGGACGCACATATGCTTGATGTCTTCATCACTTCCAGAGTACGCCGTAAGATAATTGTTATCTATGCAAAATACCCGGACTTTAAAACGCACGTTCGTGGTCTCGCCAAACTCATCAAAGAAGATGCCGGTAATATTCAGCGCGAACTGAAGCGTCTTGAAAAAGCGGGCTTCCTTATTTCCGAAAAGCAGGGTAATACAAAGATTTATCACACGAATAAGCAATTCATCATCTTCAAAGAACTCCAAAGCATTGTACTGAAGAGCCAGCGTACTCAGCAAAAACGTCACATTTCCTAAGAAGGGGGCAGTAAAAGGTCGGCCTATCCTGTCAGATTAGCCTTGCAAGGGCGCCTCTGTTACGATATACTTTCCGAAGTATGATAGAAGTAACACGTAAAGATGGCAAAGAATCAGCTGAGAACCTCGTTCGTCGGTTTAACCGCCGCGTTCAGCAGTCTGGCTTGGTTCTGAAGGTCAAACAGGGTCAATATTTTGAGAAACCGCTAAGCAAACGGGATCGTCGGGCAAAGGCTATCATCCGAAATGAGCGCAAAGCGATTAAACTCAAGAAGACCAAGCTTGGTCAGCGCTAGCCCTATTAAGTCGTAATGATAAAACAGCAACTCACCGACGACGTAAAAATCGCCATGTTGGCGGGTGATAAACTACGTCTCGAAACATTGAGAGGGCTCAAGAGCGTTATCCTGTACGCAGAAGTTGCGGCAGGTAAACGTGATGTTGGACTTATGGACGAAGAAATCTTGGCGTTGTTAGCCAAGGAAGCCAAAAAGCGCCAAGAAAGTGCTGACTTATACGAAAAAGGTGGTTCACCGGACAGAGCACAGAAGGAAATAACTGAAAAGAAGATTATCGAAGGCTATCTTCCTGCGCAGATGACAGAGGCAGAATTAGCTGGCATCATCGACAAACATATAGCCGAGCAAAAGGTAAGCGGAGTGCAGGCTATGGGGCAGATTATCGGCGCTGTGAAAAAGCAAGTTGGTAGTGCTGGTAACGGTGCCGTTATCGCACGACTCGTGAAGGAGAAACTATCGTGATACTACTAATGGGCCCTGCCGGTGCTGGCAAAAGTATGCAAGGGCACAAGCTTGCCGATGAATATGGGTATGCCTATATTTCTACGGGTGAAGTATTTCGTCTGCTGATAACCGGTCGCCGACGTGCTGAAATGCTCGAAGGCAAGTTGTTGAGTGATACTGAAACCATCCATGTACTAGACAAGGTACTCGACATTATAGATACGAAAGAACAATTTATCCTCGATGGTTTTCCACGGACGTCAAACCAGGTCACCTGGATGCTTGGCGAAATTGCCGCCGGTAGGTTCGAAAAACCCGTTGTCGTCCACCTCGATATTAGTGAAGAGGATATACGCAAACGCCTCAGCAAGCGAGGTCGTATCGATGACACAGAAGAAGCTATCACAGAGAGATATCGTCTATATCAAGAGCAAACGAATCCCTTGCTGAAACAGATGGCTGATTCAGGTATCGTTATACACGAAATCGATGCCATCGGAACGCCGCTGGCGATTCACGAGAATATTATTGCAGCACTGGGAAATTAGGTTATGGAGTTAAAAACAGCATCCGAAATCGCTGCCATGCGGAAGAGCGGCTTCATGCTTGCGACAGTGCTCGAGAAGATTCGGCGTGAGACCAAGGCTGGCATGACACCGAAGGAAGTGTCAAAGCTTGCCGCCGAAGAACTCGAGCGAATTGGGGGCAAACCAGCTTTCAAAGGTTTCGAGGGGTTCCCGGACATTATCTGCATTTCAAACAATAATGAAGTACAGCACAGTATCCCGAATGATGTGCCGTTCAAGAACGGCGATATCGTCAACTTTGATTTTGGCGTTTTATATGAGGGCATGATTACTGACGCAGGCATTACTATCTGTGTTGGCGGAAATCCTGACAAAGCATCGTCTCGTTTGCTGAAAGGTACTGAAGAAGCCCTTTACGCCGGCCTGGATGTAGTTCGGGAAGGTGCGCAAGTCGGTGATATATCTGCCGCTGTAGAAAAAGTACTGCGTGCCTATGATCTCGGCATTGTCCGAGAGCTGGTGGGTCACGGTGTCGGTCACGAGTTGCATGAGGCGCCGGAGATACCTAATTACGGCAGAGCTGGTACGGGACCGGTGCTTAAGGCCGGCATGACTATCGCTATCGAACCGATAACTACTCTCGGTTCTCCTCGCATATTTAGCGCGCACGACGGTTGGGCACTCCTAACGGTCGATGGTAGTCGCTCCGCACAGTTCGAACACACCGTACTAGTTACCGAGGATGGTTGCGAAGTGTTGACGCAGCTCTAAGGGCTAAACGTTAATTCGGTAAATGTACAAAAGCCAAGGAAGGTTGCATAGGGGTAAGCTATAGCGCTATACTGTGGGCAATATGCGCGAATCATCTGCCCCACATCACGTAGGACTTGATATAGGTACGTCTACTATCCGTTGCGTAATCGGAACGCGCGATGAGACAACAGGAGCTATCTCAGTTATAGGTCACGGTACGGCTCCGAACCAAGGCATGAGAAAAGGTGTCGTCATGCACATAGACGAAGTGGCGGACGCAGTTGTGCATGCGCTGACCGACGCGGAACGTATCTCGGGTGTTCGGGTCGAAAAAGCGACCATAAATGTCAGCGGCTCACATGTCCTGGGGATTAATTCAAGAGGTACTATAGCTATCGCTAACGCCAATCGGGAAATAACAACCGAGGATCGCGACCGAGCCGAAGAAGCTGCAGCTATACTCAAGTTACCTGCCAACAGAGAGATATTACAGGTCTTCGCAAAGAACTATCGACTTGATGGTCAAGATAATCTCAAGGATCCAGTTGGTATGCACGGCGTTCGTCTAGAGGTAGAATGCCATATTGTCACCGCTGCAACGCCAAATGTCCGAAACCTTGAGCTAGTTCTTGAAAAGTCACAGGTCCACATCAATAACCGCACCGTTTCAGGGCTCGCCGCCGCTGAAGCAACCCTTGATCGTAAGCAGAAAGAAGCAGGGGCTGTCGTCATCGACATTGGTGCTGGTACGACCAGCCTAGCTGTGATTGAAGACGGCGAGATACAGCACGTCGCAGTCATACCACTGGGGGGCATCCATATTACGAACGACCTTGCTATCGGGCTTAAGACGGATCTTGACGTCGCTGAGCAGGTTAAACTAAAGCATGTTCACCTTGGCGATGATACCGACAAGACATATCGCATAATTGTTGACGGCAAGGGCTACACTTTTGAGCAGGCTGAAACAAATATGATCGTTGAGGCACGAGTAGAAGAAATACTGGAGTATGTTGATAAGGAGCTACAGCGTATTCACCGCTCGCAGAAACTACCGGGTGGCGTTGTTGTCGTCGGCGGCACGGCGGCCCTTCCTGGTTTAGCTGAGTTTATAAAGGAGAAAATGCAACTCCCAGCGCGGATTGGTAAGATTCGCGGTCTCGAAGGGCTTGTAGATACAGTTGACGATCCGGCCTTCGCAACCGCCACTGGCTTGATGCTGCTTGACGTTCTGCTCCCCCCGTTATCGTCCGAGCACCTGCAGTCTTCACAGCTCTTTGGTAGTAACATTCGGTCGACAGTCGGCAAACTTCTCAAACGATTTAATTAGCCTATCGGCTCACGCATAATTTTTATTGCTCAACAGACCATTTATGCCAGTTGTTTGTGCATTTGTTTTACTCATCCCAAACACACATAAAACAATTTTGTATGCACTACTGGTTGCAGTCTGAAATAGCCTCAGATATACTAAGGGTGAATCTAACCGAAGAGGGAGCAAAAGGATATGGCACAAGCAGTTGATCCGGCTATTGAAACATTCGCGCGCATTAAAGTTATTGGTGTGGGTGGCGCTGGTAGTGCTGCAATCAATCGTATGGTTGATTCGGGCGTTGAGGGCGTAGAGTTTGTTGCCATCAACACTGATGCTCAAGCCCTTCATAACTCAAAAGCTACTTCAAAAATTCACATCGGTCGAGACACGACCCGAGGACTTGGTGCTGGAGCAGACCCGGCTGTGGGCGAACGTGCCGCACTCGAATCACAGGAAGAAATAAAACAAGCAGTCCAAGGTGCCGATATGATTTTTATTACAATTGGTGCGGGCGGTGGCACTGGCAGTGGCGCCGGGCATATCGTTGCGAATATTGCAAAAGAGCTTGATATACTCGTTGTAGGTTTCGCGACGAAGCCCTTCGCGTTCGAGGGTGACAAACGGCGTAAAAACGCTGAAGTTGCCATCGAAAAGCTCCGTAATGCAGTCGATACACTTATCATTATTCCGAACGATCGTTTGCTACAGACCATAGACCGTGCGACACCACTCCTAGAAGCATTCAAGGTCGCTGATGACGTACTTCGTCAAGGGGTGCAGGGCATTTCCGACCTGATCACCGTACACGGTCTCATCAACCTTGATTTCGCTGACGTGAAGACAGTCATGAGCCACGCTGGCTCTGCCTTGATGGGAATTGGCCGCGCAAGTGGCGAGAACCGTGCTATACAAGCTGCCCAACAAGCCATTGAGTCACCACTTCTGGAGGTGTCAATCGACGGTGCTCGCGGTATTCTCTTCAATGTCATCGGCGGTAACGACCTGTCGATGCACGAGATTAATACGGCGGCCGAAGCGATTACCGCTGCAGCTGACCCCGATGCGAACATTATCTTTGGTGCTACTATCAGCCCT
>CAJDUE010000015.1_pt1 | contig 24243 bp, 28 predicted proteins | sample 7390401 | NCBI WGS metagenome assembly CAJDUE01 (sample SAMEA7055667, study PRJEB34461) | soil metagenome | biome: terrestrial ecosystem; feature: Peninsula; material: soil | place: Antarctica | collected 2016
ACCAATGGTTTATAGAGCGTAGTCAGCCGGCACCAGCCGAGGAAAACCCAAAAAGATACATTAACCACAGATTATGATCTCTTGTGGATGGGGATGAGGTACGATTATCAATCTTTGCTTGAATTAACAGAGACGAATGGTGAAGAGGCTGCCGACAATGTTCAAGTTGCCATCAGCAAGCTCACGGATAAATGTCACAAGTTTTTCAGGCCCGTAAGACCAGAATACTTTTTACCAGACATCCATTCGTGATTTACATAGATTAACCTCAGAAGTAACCATCGAGAGTCCATCCATAACATAAGCAAGGTCACGAGAACTATTTATTGAGATCAGGTGACTGCGCAGAAAGATTGAAAGTCGCAGCATCACACAGCAGGGTAACTTATTGCCGTTTCTCTCGCTGTTTACTCGGGCCTAATATACAGGTCTTGAACCTTTGACTCACAGTAGTCCAAGAGAACAGTTGCCTGATTGATATTTGGGTCTTTTGCTCCGTAGAGCAAAGTTACATTCTTGTGTGTCATACATAATCGTAAAAACTCTGCGGTCGCAGAATTCTGATCCAGTTCCTGCACATAGCGCTTGCTAAACTCAGTGAACCTCTCGGGCTTGTGGCCGAACCAAACGCGCAATTCCGATGATGGCGCTATATCCTTGAACCACTCGGAAATTGCCGCGCGTTTTTTAGATAATCCTCTGGGCCATAATCTGTCTATTAAGATTCGGTAGCCATCAGTCTCCGCAGGAAGATCATATATTCTTTTTATATTGATCATAAATCTAATTGTAATAACTTTTTAAATAAATTCATAATCGGAGACGCTTAGTATGCAGCGTGTAAAATATATGCTCATGGCTACGGCGACTAGATGCATTTAACTCCTAACTCTTAAACTTACTTTACTTTAGCTTAAACCTGGGTGATGTTGAGGTGCACGCAAGACAACTGTCTGGCGTCCAACGAACTGTTTGCGGAATAAGCTTATTATTCTTTGTCGACGGGAACGCGCGGAAGTATCTTGTCTATCCATGCCGGGAGCCACCAAGCACTCTTGCCAGACAGTGTCATAACAGCTGGAACTATGATCATACGGACTAAGAACGCGTCAACAAGCACCCCGACTGCCAAAGCAAAACCGAGCGCCTGAACAGTTGTACTTTCGTTGGCAACAAACCCAGCGAATACAGAAGTCATGATGATAGCCGCTGCCGTCACCACCTTACCGCCAAGGCTGAATCCGTTGACGACTGCTTGTTTTGCTCTACCAGTCCGTTCGTATTCTTCATGCATGTTGGATACCAGGAAGAATTCGTAGTCCATGGCCAAACCGAACAGTATGCCGCTACCGATAATTGGTATGAAACTGACGATTGGCGCCGGAGCGGCCGCAATCCCAAACCATCCCCATTGAAAGACCGCCACCAAAGCTCCGAACATGGCAGCGACTGATAGCAAGTACCCGAGCGTTGCTTTGATTGGCACTAAGATTGAGCGGAATGCCAGGATGAGTAGCACGACTGACAGGCCTACCACAACGAGCAAATAGACTGGTATAGCAGCAGCTAGCTTGCTGTTGATATCGGTCTGCAGGGCGGTGCTGCCGGTAGTCATGAAGCGAACGTCTTTGTCGGCCCATCTACGTTGTCGGCTTGGGTCGCGGAGTGTCTTGATGAGGTCCTTTGTGGCGACGTCGTAGGTGCCGGTCTGGGGGATGACCTGCAATATACCCGTGGTGCCGTCGGCACTCGCCATAGCTGGCAGGACTTTTTCGACGTTTGGCTCGGCGGCAATATTCTCGCCGATATCCTGCAGATGAAGGCGCTGGGCATACTCAGTAGATTTGGCTTCGAGCAGTTTGAGCGCCTCGGCCTTTTGTGTGGCAGCCTGCTGCTGCGCTTGTTGCATTTGAGATTGCACCGCTGCCGTCTCGGCCGTTGTGCTGGCGGCTGCTAGACGTTGCTGAAAGTCGCGTTGTGCTTGCTGGGATTTTGCCTGCATAGTTTGATCAAACTCGGCCATCAGCTGGGACTTGGCGGCAGCCTTTTCAGCTGGTTTAACAGGCTGCATGTGTTCTACGACCACTATTAATGGCGCGTTATAGCCTGGTCCGAAACCTTTTGTTATCGCATCGTAGGCTTTTCGCTCGGTAGTCGAGGTGGCGGCGTATTCGTCAGTAGGTAGCCCAAGTGTTAGTGATTGTATGGGTAACGCCATGAGGCCGATGAATATGATTGGCAAGATAATCGATGCGATTGGGTGACGTGACACTAACGATCCCCAGCGGTACCAAACCTTATGTTGGTCAATTGTATGGTTTTCGGTAAACCCGCGCATTTGAGCCATCTCAATCTTGCGTCGCAATTTTTTGCCAGCTATTTTTGGCCCAACAATACTAAACAAAACCGGTAGCAACACCAATGCTGTTATAGCCGCCATGGCTACGGTTGCGGCACCGGCCAGACCCATGACTGTCATAAATGGTATACGTACGACGCTTAGTGCCGCGAGTGCAATAACGACAGTAGCCGCAGCAAATACTACGGCACTACCGGCCGTTTGAGAAGCACGAATAGCCGCCTCACGGTGACCCATACCTGCGACAAGGTAGCTCCGGTATCGGCTGATGATGAAAAGCGAATAATCGATACCAACTGCTAGGCCTAGCATAACTGCTAAGGCTGGTGTAGTAGAGTTAACTTCTACCACCTGGCTTAGCCCGAACAGACCGGCCATACTGGTGCCGACGGCTAATATAGCTATGAGCAGCGGCATACCTGCAGCCATCAGCGAGAAGAAGGTTACCAGTAGCACGCCAACTGCAATGAGCAGCCCAACAGACTCACCAGGTCCTAGAGGGCTCTCTCGCATTTGGGCGACTATATCGCCACCAGCCTCTACTGCTAGACCATTAGTCCGGTTGCGGGCGATGATATTATTAACTGCATCGATTGTGTGTTGATCGATGGTTCGACTGTCCTTAGTCAGCTGAACCTGAATGAAGGCCGTACGTTTGTCGGTGCTGATGGCGTTTGGGTTGTCAAATGGGCTGACAGCCTGCTGGACGCCATCAATTTGGGCAATATCGGTGGCCATCGTCGCAATCTGTTGGTGGTAGGCTTCTAGGGTTTTGTCGGTAGGGGTTACGACCACCACTCGCGCGGAACCCTTGCCGGCGCTAGGAAATAGCTCAGTCATACGCACTAGGCCAGCGTAGGCCTCGGTGCCTGGTATGCTAACTGTGCTGGTGGGTTGCTTAAAATTAGTGACTGCGCCGAAAGCTAGAGCAATAATAAGCACCCCCCACAGGCCAACCATGCGCCACGGGTGGTCATAACTGTGAGTTCCGATTTTCCTTAGTAGATTACGCATTATCCCTCTTTGGTTTAGTCTCAAAGGTTACATCCCTTAGAGCCTTGAATTCTGACTTACCGCTCCCAAATGTGTGAGATAGCTTCTCAGCTTTTACTACTACACTCATGTATTATTCCTGTTCGCTATTTTTTAGTTTTGTGAGGTCGCTTCGTATTTCATCTTTTGCACTCTTTTGCATGGCCACTATTTTATCGAGCTGTTCTTCAAGAATCTCGGGTCTTGTGACAACGAGCGCTTTGCCAAATGGGGCGAGTGCTAGCACAACACGATCACCTGGGCCGATTCCTATTGCATCGCGGGCTTCTTTGGGTATAACCACTTGACACTTTTCATTTAATTGGGCGATAGCTAATAGTTTGGGCTTTGGATGTATATTCATAATGTAGTAATAGTAATAAAAGTAATACAATATGTCAATCATATGTATCGAGAGCAGGTCTAGAGAATAGGCATATTTTTTGCATTACCTCCTAGATGAGAACAGCTGGATTGAAGCGAGTCAAAAGGGTAAATATGAAAGAACCATTCTTTCGGACGGTTTCAAAATTGTTAACTTTGTAATCAGCGCATCATTTCATAGCGGCCAACCAGTGAAATTAGAGGGAGCTCTGGTAATATACGAAATTACCCAAACCACGTAGAAAGCCCATCTTACGATGAACTTTTAACGTGGTTGGGGATGAGGGATTCGAGTGCTTGCTTCCAGACTGTGGTTATTAGGTTCGTGCTACGCATTCAAATCCGCTAACCATACTCAATAAGTACCATACCTGACAAAATTATTTTCATTGACGGTGGACCACCTACGAAGCAGTCGGCTCAGGGCTGTGCCCGACATTCGTTAGGTAGTAGTCAATAAGCTTTTGTTGGTCGTAGTTATCCAGCTCTAACAATCGGTTCCACGATGCCAATACAATCGGTTTCTGTTGCTCGGCTCTTGGCATGATAACTACCTTTGTCGGATGAAAGCGATCAACAGTATAGGGCTCGGTATAGAGGGCTTTAATTTTCTGAACAACTGATTTGTCTAAATCCGGACGGTAGCTAACAACGATACCTCCGTGCTCCATATTATGGATTATGTTTTCGTTCGGCAGCTGGGCTGGTGAATAGCCCCATGATGTTTCCTCTCCATGTGGCCCTGATGTCGGTATAGCGTTTTTGTAGGTTACTTTTTCTCTTGGCTTGATATGTTTACGACCTTCATCTTGCTGCGCAACCCCAAGCCTTGGCTTAGGGGGTGTTTTCGCCCTGTTAAGCACCACTGCCCCGGTTGCAAATACAACAATGATAGTGATTACGATCAAAAATAGTTTATTACTCATAGTGATTCTCCTTGATGGGTTATTAAACGGATGACTAATGGCAGGATGATGGACTCGGCGGCTCCATATCGGTAGCCGAATCTGTAAGATATGCTTCTACTATATCCAGGGGCAAACTACCTGAACCAATGTACGTGTCATTAACCAGAATCCCGGGGCTGGTCAAAATCCCATGTTCTAAAACTAGCTCTTCACCCTCAGGGCTGTAGGCATCAAGCTGCTTGATAGATAGTTGAGGATATTTTGTTTTCAAGCCATCGATTTCTTCTTTGACCTTTTCACAAATTTGGCAGTCCGTAGGACCGACTAGTGTTATCGTCATAATGTGAACTCCTCCTTAGATTGAATATATTTCTTTACTGACAGGGAAGCTTTGATACCATCCGCCAACGCAATTGATACCTGCTTGTGTGCACCATTGGTAACATCTCCAGCAGCAAACACTCCTGCAACCGAAGCCGCCATGGTAGCGTGGTCGACTTTGACGAAACCTTCATCGTCGATATCAACCAAATGATGTACCAATGAGCTATCGCCAATGTTCTTGCTCTCGATGAACACGCCATCGATTGTCAGCGTGACCAAACGTTTAGTTTTATCATTCCGGTACACTAGCCCGGTTACGCTTTCTTCGCCAGCAATCTTTTCGATTTTTCCAACGTCTATGAATTGTATATTATTTGCATGATTCGTTGGGCGGTCCATCGCAGTAAATACATACGCTCGCTTAGCTCGCCGTACCAACTCATGTGCTTCTAGCGTCAGTTTATCGGCGCCTATTAGCGCTATCGTTTTATTTTTGAAATAGGGGATGTCGCAGGTTAGGCAGTAGGAAACCCCCTTGCCGAGAAGTGTTCGCTCTCCTGGAATGACTTGCTGCTTTTGTCTGGTTCCAGTTGCTATGATGAGTGTTTTTGCAACCGCCTGCTGACCGTCTTTCAGCCGGGCAGCAAACAGCAGTTCACTAGTATCACTTTTAGCAATCGCTATGTTTGCGATACTAGAGTGCATGACAGTCAGATGCGTTTTCTGTTCCTTTAGCTGGACATAGAGCGCATTTATCAGTTGTTTGCCATCTGAATTATCGCTGCCAAACCAGTTGGTTAGGCGAGTAATATTTCTTAGTTTGCCGCCACGTTGATTGCTCAATAGCAGGCACTCCAACCCTTGGTTTGCACTGGTGAGGGCGGCAGACATACCAGCGGGACCCCCGCCGATGATGAGCACGTCGTAAACCATCATTTTTCTATATCCTCCTCATCATGCATCTCCCGCCTAGCCAAGCTTACTAGGTACACCACTAACCCGATAAGCAGTAGCCCGAATAGGATATTACTAAATGGAATTGCCCGAATAGGTTCGGTGAGCATGTCGACCCAGTATTTGATTCTTACGGCCAACTCAGACGAGGAACTATTTACCTCATCTCCGCCGGTGATAGCCATGACAAGAAAGAAAAGTCCGGCACCTGTAAATATCAGGAATGACAGGAAGTTTGCAAGCGAGGTTGTGAACTTGGCAATAGTAACTTTCTTCTCCTGTAGCTTTCTACTAGCACGCCATAGTTTCTTTTTATAGAGTAAACCCATAACGAATAGAGGGAATACTATGCCAAACGTATAGGCCAGCCCAATGGCGCCGGCTTGTAGTAGGCTGGGTGATATCGCAGCCAATGTCAGTGCGCCCAATAGGACGGGGGCACAACAGGCACTTGAGATTCCTGAGATGACGCCTAGCACATACGCTGAGGCAGCGTCGGTAACTCGAGGTGCCTGTAATTTATTGACGAATGGCAACGATATCTTTTTCCCCAAAAGTGTCATGATACCGATGGTAATCATGATTAGGCTGCCCGTGGCGAAGACGTAATTGTGGTAGCTCGAGAAGAAGGAAGTTAGAAAACGTGCACCCAGAACTATCGGCAAGATTACGGAAGCTACTCCAGTCGCAAAAATGGCTGTCATCAGCACGACTTTGGATCGTGACTTGAAGACGGTTCCGAGATACGCCGGAAGCATGAGGGTAATACAGCAGGGCGCGAATAGCATCACCATGCCGCCGAAAAACGCAATGATGAGCGAAGTGTTCATAAGTAAATCGTTGGTCATGCTTTTCCTCCGAGTGCATTAGTAACTTCCTTTAAGATTTCTTGACCACTTACAGACATTGTGCCGCCCCGTACGCTCATGCCCACGCCTGGCCAGTAATCTTTTCGCCAAAGTATTTTGCCCTTGATATCCACTAGTACAAAAGTATGACCAGCACGTCTGCCCATGCCCATGCTGTAAGGGGTCAGATCGTAATCTACCTCGGTGCGGGCGTCGTTATATGAAAGGATGGGAGACTTAATCCCATATCTATTCATAGACTCCTTTGATACTTGTACGGTATCCATCGTGACGTTAAGTACTGCGACGTTTAACGTAGTGAATGCTGAGGAGTATTGATCCAGTATCGGTATTTGCTGCATGCATGGGTCGCAGGTGAGCCCCTCACTGAAATATATTAATACGTTCTGCTTGCCCTTGTAGCTTGATAGCGTCACCGTTGACCCGTTGGTTGACGGCAAACTAAAATCAGGGGCAATCATACCGGCGATGGGCTTTCCGTCGGATGACCTTACGGAATCGGATGGACTAATAAGCCAAAATATGCCGAGTATCGTAACTATTATCGTGACCCATATGGTCACTTTTTTAAGTGCCGACATAAAACTCCTTTCACTCAATATTAATAAAGATAATATATGTGTAAGAAGTTAGGTCTACTGTCTAATGTTGGAGTAAAGAATCACAAGATCTGGGGGACGTAGCAAAATATCGGCATCTAGGTATTTGGTTGACAACTTTTTTGGTGGTCTGACGGTAGGCTGTGTGAAATAGGGAAGCGCTGGCAGAGGGGCGGGATCATCATCTTTTTCCCTTTCGGGTGCCTGTTGATTCTCGGACAGCACAACTGGTGTCACGACGTTGCACGGACATGGTGAACTCTCCTGTGCTGAGCATGAAGTATCGCACGAGCTTGCAGTACTAGCAGGGCTATCATGGCTCATCGCCAGGCTTTTGGCATTGGTACTCGAGGGCGGAACGACGAACAGTAAAACAACCGCGACAACTATTAGCCGGTATAACAAGCCATGTATTCGGGGTAAGTAATGTCTCATATTGTGCGTGTCATCTTATGATTGTTGGTCCTGTGGGCTATTTTCAATTGCGTATCTGGTAATTTCAAGGTTGCAGCTCTTGAATTTCTTACACCATAACTCGCAGTGCTTGGCTTTAGCTTCGTCCGTGTAGTGCAACCCACATTCTGGGCATCTGTATGTCTGGTCAGTATTCTTCATAATATTTACTTGAACAATAAGAGCCCGCCAATAACTAGCGTTATTACAATTAAACCAATAATGAGTGGAATTTCTTTGCGGGGTATTGGATACCCCGTGTGGGTGGGGTTTTCGGGAGCTGTTATCGGTGTCGCGGGCTGTACTGATAGTTGAAGCGTTGCGGTGTAGTCGAACTGTGGATTTTTTACGCTGCGCATCTCGACTGAATAGTTATCACCCGGGATGCCGGCCGGTATATTGAAGTCCGCGTCAAACATATCTTTACCGTTGGCTACATTAGCAACACCTAGCAAAATCGTTTTTTGCGGGCTTTTCAGGTATACCCTATAATCTCCATCGTTCTTTAGCCCATCCCCACTAATCGTTACGCTTTGACTAGGTTTTACGACGTTCGGTGAAAATGATAGAAAGGGCATATTGTGAGCGTAGGCCATCGGAAAAACGAAGTTTTTTAGCTGCTGCACGGTACGTGGTACATAGCCTTCTCCAGTCTTCGACATGATGGGCGTTCGCCAGGCGTTGATGCTCAAGTAAATTAAACCAATCATTATGGCCAAACCCAGCGCCATAATTCGCTTACGGCGCCATGGTGAGAGGTACGGCGAACGGTCGATGAACGGCAGGGCCGCTAACACGATGAACAACAGAGAGGTCCCCCATATCAGCGATTTGATGCCAAAGACGTCTTCCATGCCGAATATCCACAGGAACATCCACGGGGGTTTGGTTGCCTCTATACCAGCAACTCCGGGGCTGGATAGTGACTCTGGCCAAACCAACGCCAGTAGCGAAACTACCGCAATCAGGATAAATGACCAGCCTGCCAGTTTCTTTAGGTGAGTGCTGAAGTGGCTCACCTTTTCCTTACTTTTACCAACTAGCGCATCTTTATTGGCCTTTGGTGACATGCCCTGAATTTTTATCATATAGACGTGCAAAATCATAAATAGGACGAAGAGTGCCCCCAAAATAGTAATATGGGCAACATACACTCGGCCAATGAGCGGTACGCTATGCGTAAAGCCCCCCGTGAACCACGTGCCTATCTTACCCAGCAGTAACCCTGCCTCACTGTTGTGTCCCATCGCCTCTACGCCCTCTTGACCGAGGCTGAGCATTGTTCCGGTAAATAGAAACCCAATCGTGACTCCCAGGAGCCCGAGTCCTGCTAGCCATGTAAACTCTCGCGGTCGTTTGTAACTTCCGGTGATAAATGTACGGACAAGATGCAGTATTACCAGAATAAATACGAGGTTAGATGCCCAAAAATGGACACTGCGCGCGAAGTTTCCGAATGGAGCCTGAGAGATAATATAGAGCACACTTTCGTTGGAATTGAGTTGGTTTGGATTGTAGAATTGCGCGAGGTAAATACCAGTTATGATGAGTATTACAAAACCTGAGAGTGTAATGCCGCCGAGCATATACGGCCAGCTTTGAGCGTGTTCTGGAACGTCATAGGTAAAGTTTTTGAGGCCAAGACGATTACTCAATGCGTTCCAGAACTTAAAGCTTTTACGCTGATCTGTATGCTTGTACGAAGACCTTACCATTTTATTTCCCCGGTTCCTGTAAACGTAGTTTCCGCAAGAACTGCGCGTTCACCGCGACAATAATCGTTGAGAGCGACATCAGCACAGCTCCAATAGCTGGTGAAAGCACGAAACCGAGACTGGCGGTCACACCGGCTGCGAGCGGCAGCGCAATGGCGTTATAACCAGTTGCCCACGCCAAGTTTTGCAGCATCTTACGGTACGTTGCTTTCGATAACTTGATGACTTTAGCAACACCACGCGGATCGCTGCTCGCTAGAACGATGCCAGCAGACTCGATAGCGACATCCGTGCCAGCTCCGATGGCGATACCTATGTCAGCCTGAGTAAGGGCGGGGGCGTCATTTACGCCATCACCAACCATGGCGACCTTGCTGCCATCCGCCTGGAGCCTCTTAACGGTAGCGGCTTTATTCTCAGGTAAAACTTCGGCAAAGTATTCTTTAATCCCGAGCTCCTTGGCTACCCACGCGGCAACTCCCTTATTGTCACCAGTGAGCATAGCGACTCGTTTACCCATGCTATGCAGTGTTGCGACGGCTTCTTTCGACTCCTCGCGGATAACGTCAGCCAACATAATCGCTCCGAGTATAATCTTCCCCTCCATGACATAGATGACCGTTTTGCCGTCTTCGGAAGCACGTGCGGCTGCCTGACTAATTGCATCAGGGATTGTGACTCGCTGCTCTTCGACTAGTAGCGGGCTACCAACATAGATTGTCCTTCCCCCGATAGTTGCTTTTGCTCCGCGTCCCGCCAAAGAGGCAAAGTTTGAAGTCGGTTCGACGCGAAGTTTTTGCTCTTTCGCTGAGGCAACAATAGCTTTTGCTATAGGATGTTCGGATTCGGCCTCAACTGCAGCTGCGAGCGCCAGCATTTCTTGCTTGTCGCCGGTAGCCATAGCATCGACCACACCCTGTTCACCTTTTGTGAGGGTGCCGGTCTTGTCGAACAAGACCACGTCAATATTCCGGGCAGCCTCCAGCGCCATCCGTTGACGAATGAGTAAACCATTTTTGGCGGCGAGTGTGGTAGAGATTGCAGTAACTAGTGGAATCGCGAGACCCAAGGCGTGCGGGCACGCAATAACTAACACGGTAACAATACGGGCCAGAGTGAACGTAGCGGGCTCGTTGCTGAACAGGGACCAACCGATCAGTGTGGCCAACGCCGCACCGATAGCCACAAAAGTTAAATAAAAGGCTGCTCTATCGGCCAGTATTTGAGTTTTTGATTTGCTATGCTGTGCTTCGGCGACCAACTTCATAATGCCGGCGAGAGCTGTGTCATCACCAATCTTTGTAACCTTCACCGTTAGCGAGCCACTCCCATTTATCGTACCGGCGACGACGCGTGATTCTGTAGTTTTCTTTACTGGATTTGACTCACCGGTCAGCATTGATTCGTTGACATCGGATTCACCTTTTACTACCTCACCATCAGCTGGAACATTCGCTCCGGGGCGCACCAGCAATACATCGCCGACTTTTAACTGGCTAGCCGCAACCTTTTTTGTGCTGCCGTCAGCAGCAAGCAATTCGGCCTCATCGGGCAACAGTTTAGCCAGCTCTTTAAGCGCACCCTGAGCATTTTGCACCGAGGCCATCTCCATCCAGTGGCCGAATATCATGATAGTAATAAGCGTAGATAGCTCCCACCAGAAGTCCATGCCCTTCAACAAATGAAGTGTTATAGCAAGACTGTAGCCAAGTGCTACGGTGATAGCCATAGAGATGAGCGTCATCATGCCCGGTTGGCGACCCTGGATTTCGACCTTGGCGCTCTTTAGGAATACCAAGCCACCGTACCAGAATAAAATGAGCCCAAATACAGCGGATATATACTCACTACCGGTAAATGTCAGACTATAGTGTAGCCAGTGCTGGACGGAGTTCGAAAAGATAAGCACCGGGACAGTAAGCAGAAGACTCCACCAAAACTTCTGTTTGAACATGTTAGGGCTATGGCCAGCGTGCTTATCATGGTCATCATGTTGGTGCACTTTTGCCTTTGTGGGTACCAGGTTCATACCGCACTCTGGGCAGTGCCCAGACTTATCTTGCTGGATATCTGTGTGCATAGGGCACGTGTACACAACGGTTCCCCCGCTGTCATCCGGTTTGTTTTGTGGCTCGTGCTCGTGGCGTTTCGGAGTTTCCATAATAATCCTTTTTTGTTAGTTGTACCCGTTGTGCTTATGCATTATGACCATGTCGTCCAAGCAGCCGTCCCACTATACCGCCAGATCTATTTGAAGCTTGTACAAGATTCATTCCGCACGTCGGACATTTGCCGGACTTATCTTCCTTGACCTCGGGGTGCATAGGACAAGAATATGCTTCCGTCTTTTTCGGCTCTTCCGATGTTTGTCCTGGTCCGTGGCAACAATTCATTTGCTGTGCGCCCTCATCGTTGTTGTTTGTGCCATCTAACAGATTCATCCCACATTTGAGGCACTTGCCTGAGTTGTCCTGCTGGATATCTGTGTGCATTGGGCAGGTGTAAGACGTAGCGTTTTCGCTGCCACTTTTACTGGTTGATGATGTATCGTGGTTGCTCATGCTATAACTCTCCATCCTATCTTAAAATTCAAGGTCTGCGGATTTGTTAGTGCAACTAATAATAGCTACGATCATGACTAACGTCTTTTCCCGGCAGTTCTGGTAATGTTGTCATGCTGCTGACTCGTGAAGAGTTCTAGGCTCCACCCCAGGACGTAACCGACAACCCACAATGAAATAATTAGTGTTACGCCACCCCATACGAAACTGGTAAAGTCAAGATGAAACGAGTCGGTAGCAGAGAGGTCCATACCATGCACCCACCATTTCGTTACAGTTAACGAAAAACTAGGGAAGACTGCCACGAATGCTGAACATAGCACCCATAGCACGCCTGTTACGACCGCGAACGCTTTTGCCAAATTGATTTTAGATATTTGCATAGTGTTATTACTTCCTTGAACTACTTACCGGCGAGGTCGTGCTTGAGCTGCTCATAGTCTCTCTTAGTAATCTCACCTTTGGCATAACGGAGCTTGATTGTATCAAGCGGAGTAGTCACAGTACGGGCGCGGTAGTACAACCAAACGGAAACTCCGACAATAGCAATTATCACAAACAGCGCTGAAAGTGCCATGCTGGATCCTGACCACGAGGAGTTACTGTAGTCCATCATATTCCAATCGTTCCCGTTGGCGCCCATCATACCTGTCCATGCCATGGGAGCATAGTTACTGGCTGAGTCCGGGTAACTGGCATTCGTATTACACCCACTCAAACGTTCACCCATTGCAATGTGTGTTTGGCGATCCCCGGCAGCACCCAAATTCTGCGTCATGTACTGATCCATAGTTTCGTGGGCACTGCCCATCATACGACCCATGAAGAAGTCACCAAGGGCGGCAAAATCATCTTGGGCTAACTTGTCGCACGACGTCTGCTTGTTCTGCAGCTGGTTATATATATCCTGGCCTTTCTGGTCACCGCTGGAACTGGAGGTTGAAGAGGTAGTAGCGACCTGCGTTGTCACCATCGATTGGGCCCCTGCAGCAACTGTCGGAGCAAACAAAATTAGCCCCGATAGGATAAGTCCTGTTAAAAACTGTTTTGCGTATTTCATTATCCCCCTTAACTATTGCTTCTTATGTTCACAAGTTCGTACAAATCGAGTAACTCCTTGACTGCTTCGGCCTGAAGCTTCTCTTCGCCAGAAGTAAACTTGTCGGCTATGTGTGTTCTCAAGTGGTTCTCCAGCAACAGCTTGTTGAGGGAGCTGAGAGACTTTTGGATGGCTAATGATTGCGTAATGATGTCTGTGCAATAGTCCTCAGCTTCAACCATCTTCTCGATGCCTTTTAGTTGGCCTTGTAGGATCTTTGTGCGGTGCAGTGCCCGACGCTTAATGTCTTCTATCATGCTTGCATGATATACCCCCTGGGGGTATCATGTCAACATAATAACTTCTGAAAAGATAGCATGAGAATTAAAAAATACTTCCGTTTTACAAAAATTTATAGTTCATCGCTGCCAGCTGCCTTGTACTTGGCGCTCTGGTAGTGTTGGGGGTTCGCTTCATTACCTACAAACCAGATAGCGTCCATTACCACGCTAATTTTGCGCTATACATTAATGGCCAACGTGAGGAGTTTAATAATGTGCGGTATTACGCGGAAATAGCCTCATGTATCCTTAACAATGAAATGGTTCCGGCCGAGCGGGCCCATATGCACGACAATGTCAACGATGTCGTTCACGTCGAAGATCACTCAGCTACGTGGGGACAATTCTTCACCAACATAGGTTGGACTATGGGCCCAACCGCCATCATGGCTCCTGGCGACACGATTTACGCCGAGAATGACATGAGTAAATTGCATCTGATATTGAACGGATTAGATTACACGGGCTTCGGAGGTCTGCAAAGGTCGAAAAACAATCCGCGAAGATAGACTTGAGGAAGAAATAAAGCGAATGCTCAAGAATCTTGTAAGTCCAAGTCCTGAGGTTGTTGATTGGGCAATGAATGAACTAAAGGTGCGCGATGAGTCCTCAAACCTATCCGCCAAAGAATCCATCAAAGATATCGACACACAGGTAGACCGCTTTATGCGTATGGATGCGCGGCTTTATGAGGACAAGCTCGCAGGAGACATCTCTCGTGAGATCTACCAGTCGAAGCACGATACGTTCATTGCTCAAATGAGCGAACTAGAAGCCGAGAAGGAGCGCCTTGAGCGCGCCCTTGATAGCAAGACCGATAAGATTATTGCCTTTACGAAACTATACCAGAAGGCGGCAAAACTGTACGATTCTCGCAGCGTAAAGCAAAAGCGAGTCATAATAACCAAACTTTTCCAGGATATTACTTATGATGATGGCTTTGTATCTGTTAAATACAAGGAGCTAGCGCAAGTAATAGCTAATAAATCATTAAAAACAAGAGAAATCTTGGGGAGCTAAGAAATGAATAATATAACCATCAGTAGCGAAGAAAATCAAGAAGAGAATCAAAAAACGACCCCTGTTACAGAGTCGTCCTTTGAGCCTAACGATACGAGTATTTCTCTACCTGGCGTAATTTCGCAAATTTGGCTGAGCATACAGGTCTAGTACGGTGTTAGCGGGTTAAAATGAGACAAATGGGTCATAATAGAAGAATGTTTCGTTTTTTAAACTTGACCGCTAGAACTAATAATGGATTGATTGAACCATCATGGATAAGCTTCACAAATACATTGAGAGCGTAGAGTGGCGTTTTGCTAAAACCTACGCTGACAAGTCGCCGCACTGGTACACGGTCAAAAAGTGGAATCCCGACAAAGAGGCAGCATTTGAAGAATTAGTGAAGTTCATCCGGGAGAATGGCTATGAAATCATGTACTTTTCTACGCCATTCACTGTCTGCCACATTGGAGATTATTACTACTGGACAATGGACGAGCTAGTGCAGGATACCGATTTGATTAATCGGGCACTACTGGTTGATGGTCAGCCTCCGAAATACTCAGATCCTTCGTCAGTTCCAACGCCGCCAAAACAGAATTTATAATTTCTTTGGCGTCGTTCGCCATTGACTCTAGGATTACGCCTTCGGGCTCATTCATGGGTGGAAACAGAGCGAAGTGAGGATATTTATCATTCATTAAGATGAGCTTTCGCTGCTGGGTTCGTGCAGTAGCACGACAGGCGGCGAGCAGTGCTGGAGTGCTTTTCCAAGTACCATCTCCTGCTTCGACTATTTGGAGCCAAAAAGGTGTCTGGGCTTGCTCGTACCAGAATTTGAAATTCAAAGAAAAAGAACAGCCCAGGCCAGGTGTTGCGAAATAGCGCGCATACCCTCCTATGTCCATCTTTCTCTTAAGTACCTGAAGGGTATTATCCATTAACCCGTAGTATGAATATATGCGTTTGCCGAGCGCGGGGGACATATCCTGATCGGTGAAGGGCAAAAAGGCAGTATCGTCGATTTTGCTGCAGAACCCAATAATTTGGTCGATGTCCGAAATGTGGGTGCTCACTCCCGCTTGTACAAGTGCGTCTTTCACAACGGCTAATACTTTGTCCCATGACTTAATACCGATGCGTATTCCCGTGTCAGTTGTTGCAACAAGACTGTTTTCATCGAGCAAAACCTTTATGCCTGCATTTTGCAGCCGCCTAGCTAATTCATCCCAGAGTGTATGCACTCTCAACTCGGGGCAAACGAACAAAAGGACGCCGCCTTCGTCTTTGAGACGTTTCAAGTACTCAACGGGCTGGTTCTCCGTGAGTGCAGCCCAAAATTTAGCCTCGATGATGAGCCGTTCCTGGCCTTTCTCGTCTGTGCCGGTGACGTCCGGGCGCTCCAAACTATGACCCACCTGCTGAACGTGGTAGCGCATGTCAGGCAACTCTGCGCCTAGGTCATTTTTAATCAGATTACGGATTGACGTTCTGGCCGGAACTGAGCGATCAAGGATATAGACGAGCCCGGTCGAAGCAATGTCTTCTTGAGATCCTTTAATGCGGGTAAAAAATTCTCCGAGTAGTGACTCCATGTTGACCTTTGCGAGTTTAGGCATGCTCATTTCAGAATGCAGCATTTTGTTGTAATTATATAGTTAGCGTAGCAGTATCTTTTGCGGTAGACAAGGCTGTCTTCTCGCAAGTTTCTATACCTAAGTCGGGATATTAGCCCTTCATGGTATCCTTCCATCTCATAAAATTTCTCTTCGGGTATTATGATCACCTTTGGTGTACATCTTGGCTGGGGATGAGGGATTCGAACCCCCGATCCTGGGACCAGAACCCAGTGCCTTACCGCTTGGCCAATCCCCAGTATGTGAGTGGTTGCTCTCACCAGCGCCTTACCGCCCAGGGCTATTCTAACGGTAGCGGTGCAGAGAGATTATACCATACGAGTGGGGTGGGCAGCTCCGTGCCTGCATAAAGAAACATTTTACGGGGAGGTAGCATATATCACAAGTAAAAATGCTTGTGCTAAGGCGCCGGGAGGTGGATACTGGATACATATAAAATAATATTTATTACAAAAACATGCATCTTAAAGGAGTAAACCCATGGCATCGAAAAGACCACTAATAGGCACACTACAAAGAAGTATGATTAAAAACGTGCCGAGCTACGGCAATAAGTTTTTTTATTCACTCGGTTTTCTTTCGGCTATCTCATTTGTATTACTCCTAGTCACCGGTATTATCATGACGTTCTATGGGCCAACATGGTGGCTTACAAGCGAATTCGGCAAATATATGCGTAGCGTCCACATGTGGTCGACACAGGCATTCGTACTCTTCATCATCCTACATTTACTCGTCGTCTTCTTTACCTCTGGCTTCAAAAAACCCCGTCGCCTGACTTGGGTACTCGGCGTGCTCATGCTCTTCACCGTACTAGCTGAAACCGAGTTTGGCTACGTGCTGCGCGGTGACTATTCATCGCAGTGGCGTGGCCTGCAAGGTGCGGATTTCTATAATGGCTCTGGGCTTGGCGGCTGGTTGAACCCGCTTAATTATCATCAGGTCTATGGCATACACATTGTCATCGTGCCGCTCGTTATAATTGGTCTATTGGGTCTTCACTATTTGCTCGTTCGCGTGCTCGGCATCGCTAAACCGTACCGCAAGGAAATCGTCATGAAAACAGTACCGGCCAACCACATGTTGCTCTTTGTGCGTGGTGGCACACTAGTGGGGCTGGTCCTCCTACTTGCCTTCGTTTTGCCTTCACCTTATCTCAAACCAATCACTATCCAGTCTGTCGCTCAGCAGGACCCGACACTGGTTGGCAAAACCCTGGTCGCTGAGTTTACGAAGAGCTCGGATACGGCTAACTACGTGGACAATCTCGCCCCCTATACGTATGATACGAACGCTGTCTACATCGTGACACCGTACAACCAGCTCAATGGCACTCAGCCCGGTCAAACAGATCAGCTCGCGGTATTCAATGCCCAGCCTTTGGCCACACAGACACAACAGCTCAAAGACGCTACCGACTACTTTGCTGCCGAAAATGACGCCAAACAAGCTCCAGTTAGTCCAGTCATGAGTATCGTCAACTCATTGACGCAGATGGCCCAGGCAGGCTTGTACGGACCAGTGCTCACAAATGAAGCAGCCACGACACAGAACCTTGATAGTCAGACGTATACAGCAAGGTTCCTCGCAGATACCGGTGTGCTTGAAGACAAAGCCATTGCACTCGGTATTACAACCGAGCAGTACGGTATGGTTCGTGAAGAAACTGGTCACGCGCCTGGTGCGTGGTGGCTGGCGCCAATTGGTCTACTAAACCACACGGTGCTCGCTAATGATGACAATGGTGACCGTGACGCGGCTATCATCTTCGGTTCATTGCTTCTCACTATGCTCGCGTTCCCGTTCATCCCATACGTTAACCAGATTCCCGACAAACTAAAACTCTATGAACCCATCTGGCGAGTGAAAAAGACTAACAAGAAATAGATCTGCCTACGGTGTAATGACACCGAAGCACGTCAAACAATCGCAAAATAATTTTCTTCTGAGCGCATCTATGACACGATAATTCCAGCACGAGTGTGTAAATCATGACCGTTTTAGTTGTCGCCTAACGGTCTATGCATTTGAACAGCTAGTGCTGTCACAGCTGCAAGCATTATAGGCGACTTACCAGAACACTGAAAAGCTGGCTCAATCTGTTCAAGTCTATAGCGATATTCAAATAGATTCACTCTCTCAAACGAAAAGAATAGTCCCAGTACATCGCGTATTCGTTTGGAAAAGATGCCAGTGGGTTTGATTATTGAGCGCAGGAAGTACTGATATACCCTAACTCAGATTTGTACCCTCTAAGTTTAGCGCAGCAGTGTGCAGGCGCAGGATTACGCTGAATAGATTTCCGAACGTTCGGGCCAAACTAGTGGCTACAAAAAAATCCGTCTCTTAGTTGTGGGGCGGTGGAGACCTTTATGCTTATGTCGTTGTTGACGTAATACTTTAGCATGGTCCATCAAGACATCTTCTTCGGCACGCAATAGTCCGATGCGTCCGACAACTTTTGGGTCTAATGGACCAAGCTCTTCGTAACAATCAAATTCAAGCAAGGAAGCTGCTTTGCCAAGGACGGCTGCCATCGATGTTGTCGCCTTTAGGTCAAATGGCAAAATATCCCGCTTTAGCCCAGGTTGTAACGGACCGGCTTGCGGCTTAGTATCTGCAACACCAGGTATATTACGGTAAAAGTCTGTCTCCTGTGGTATGTAGACCACTTCTTCAGGTAGTACAAGGGTTTCAAATGATGGTGTTGAGTGTATCTTCATATTATAACAAGATTAGCTAAGTTCGTAAATATACTGTAAGTAACCGTTGTAGTATACCTCGGAGGTTATAAAATGCAAACGAATTTCGAACCATAAGCCTATGGTATACTACGGGTACTTAACAAGTTAGCAATATCAAGAGTGTGGCGAGCGTCCTAGCGCGGTGACCCACCAGCAACCTACGTATATAAGTGCTTAATAACTTATACGCGCAAAGTGCTTCATCTAGCCCCGATACATGCGGGGGAAGATATCATTCGAGTTTCTCGTGTATCCTTCCTTGCATGCGTCAAGAAAGGATATTTTATATATGGCAAATACAGTCGGAGACGCGCTGCTTTTCACGAGCGAGTCGGTTTGCGCCGGGCATCCAGATAAAATGGCTGATGCCGTTAGCGACGCATTGGTTGATGCGATATTAGCACTCGATCCGCATGCCCATACCGGCATCGAAACAGTTGTCGGCGCAGGTCAGATTAGCCTGTTTGGCGAGACTAAAACGATGGCGAAAATCGAAGTCGAGAAAATCGTACGTACGAAGATAGCCGAGCTTGGCTATACAAACCCTGATTGGGGTTTTTCGGCCAAAGAGTCAACATTTACGAATTATCTGCATCAGCAGTCACCTGAAATTGCACAGGGCGTCGATGTTGACGGGGCGGGCGACCAGGGCATGATGTTTGGCTTCGCCTGCGATGAGACGCCCGAGCTTATGCCTCTCCCGATAGCGCTTGCACACGCGCTGACACGCCAGATAGACGAATGTCGTGAGACAGGTGCACTGAAATGGTTGCGCCCCGATGGCAAATCACAAGTGACAATACGATACGACGAAGAAGGCATACCTGTCGCGGTCGAAAAGCTGGTGGCTGCCGTTGCGCACGACGAGAAGACGTCATCCGAACAAGTGAGAACAGACGTTATCAAACATGTGTTCGAGCCGGTACTCAAACGATACAAGTTCAAAATGCCTGCCGATCACAATATCGTCGTCAACGGAACTGGTCTTTGGTTTATCCCAGGTCCGGAGTCGGATGCTGGTCTGACCGGCCGCAAGATTGTCGTCGATACCTACGGTGGTTATGCTCGTGTCGGCGGCGGTGCCTTCAGCGGCAAAGACCCGAGCAAGGTCGACCGCAGCGGTGCCTACGCGGCTCGATACATCGCGAAGAACATTGTGGCGGCAGGCCTCGCGACTAAATGCGAAGTCGGTCTTGCGTACGTCATCGGTCAGCCGCACCCACTGATGCAGACTATCGATACGTTTGGCACCGCGACCGTGAGTGAAGCTGAATTGCATGCTTTCAAAGACAAATTGATCGATACGGACGTTAAGGGTATTATCGAGACGCTTGACCTGGCGCGTCCGATTTACAGCGCAACCAGTGCTTACGGCCATTTCGGCAAGCCCGATCTCCCCTGGGAAAAGATTGCCAAATATAACAGAAAACCTTAGCGGATTTACTTCGATAAGGTTTTTATAATATTCAGTAAAGATTAGCCCAACGGGTTAAGATAACACTGGCCGGGAAAAGCCCGCTGCCAAAACGTAACGCATTTTTTGTCAGCGAGATGAGAAATCCCAGTAGGGCGTGTCTCGTTACCGTTACCCAATGTCACGGCGGCGGAAGCCGATGTAGCTGGCGAGTTTTGCGATACCGTATGTACCGACGATGAATACGACGAGCCCCAAGGGGATTGATCCGGATAGTAGTTTGCCAGTATTAAAATAGTGGTAAGGCATAAACTTTGCCGGTGCCTCTAGCCATGATACTAGGCCCGAGAGGGAAGTGATGATGTAGCTGCCGAAGCTAAGCAGTATCGCGGCCAAACCAGCGAAACGGCGAGTCAGTTGGCTGGTCGCGAACATCGCGAAACTGATGGCGCCAAATGCACCCGCGAACAGCACAGTCACAACGTTCGTGAGAACGAGCGCGCCTATACCTATATCCATGCCGACGATTTGCGCACAGACGACGGTCGTGATAGTGGCAACAAACCCGATGATAAATAGGGCGATTATACCGGCGGATGCTTTGGCAATAAGCAACTGGCCACGGCTGATAGGTCGGCTCAGTAGTAACTCGAGCGTCGTGTCGTTCTCTTCCTTGCCGAGGAGACTACTTGAAAGATTCAGTGCCAGAATGATATATAGAATAGGTAGTGTAATGTAATACAGGTTTGAGTTCAGATAGCCCTGCGGTGAAAAAAGGTCGGCGGTGCCGACGAACGAGCTTGCACTGCTTGAAAGCGAGCCCAATGCCTTTTCAAGTTGTGCAGCTTGATCCTTGACGGCGGCATACGATAACACGGTCAGGGTGACTAAAACGGTGACGCCGATAGCCCACCAAATCAAAGAGGTACGACGCCGTATAAGCTCCCACGCTATCATATGCCTCACGCTTTTTCCTCCTCCTCGCCATAGTAACTCATAAACTGGTCTTCCAGTTGATCATTCTCAATCGTGAGAGATGCGATATCATAGGTTGCTAATGCTTTGAGCGCACCGGCAATAGTGCCGGTAGTTTTGAGCCGGGCACTAGTACCGTGCAAGCTGACTACTTCGAGTGCCTTTTGTGCATCCAGAGTAGAAGCAGATACGGGTTTTTTGAATACGACTACAAAAATGGGGTGAACATCTTTGATTAGATCTGCAACTGAGGCCTCGCGTAGCAGCTTGCCCTCACGAATGATGCCAACCCGGTCACAGACATGTTGCACTTCAGGCAAACTGTGACTACTAAAGAATATCGCAGTACCTTCCTCCTTGGCGTCACGAATAATTTCATAAAAGCGTTCTTGCATAAGTGGGTCGAGACCAGACGTTGGTTCATCGAGGATGAGGGTTTTCGGCTGATGCATGAGTGCTTGGATAAGCCCTATTTTCTGGCGGTTACCTTTCGAGAGCGTACCGATAGGTTTGTATATCTGTGCTTCAAACCTCTCGACAAGAGAGGCGAGATAGGTTATGTCAATGCCACCCTGCAGCTTTGCGAGGTATTCAAATAGCTGTGCTCCTGTCACTTTTGGGTAGAGTACGACGTCTCCGGCTAGGTAGCCAACATGTTGTTTTATTTCCACGCTGTCCTTAACAATATCAAGTCCGGCTATGGTGGCGCTACCGCTGGTCGGTTGCAGGAAATTGAGCAGCGTACGGATGGTTGTCGATTTACCGGCGCCATTTGCGCCGAGGAACCCATATACTTCGCCCTCCGCCACCTCAAGCGTGAGGCCATCAAGAGCAGGCTCCCTACTACCTTTGTACGTCTTTGATAAGTTTGTCGTCTGGATATTGGCTGCCATGTCTATGAACAGTATACTACCCGCGCTCTTCTGCAAAAAATGGCGCTGGGTTTATCCCAGCGCCATCATTGCATGTACTGAAGTAACTTATTTTTGCTCGTCGTGGCCCTTTATTGCTGTCTCGATGACCTCACCTGGTAATGCGACGGCATTCAGTAGTGCGTCTTTGACGGTGCTGAGTGCATCGCCACCGACTGTTGTAGCTGCGTCGAGGACACCGCCGACAGCTGCTTTTGCTGCCTCTGCCGTGTCTGCACCGGTTTCACCGACTGCTTTGATAGCACCCTGCACGGCACCGACTGCTGCAGCTCCGATGTCACCGCCAGTTTCGGCTGTACCCGTTACGATACCATGCGCTGCGCCTTGGACTGCTGAGAGCGTGTCTCCGCCGACTTGTGAGACGCCGTTAATGACGCCACTCATGGTGTTGCTGGCAGCCTCGGCGAGTGACGTACCCACCTTACTGGCTCCCTTTATCGATCCATCGGCGACCGACGTTATTGCTTCTACTGTTGTAGTGCCAACTTCGCCGCCACCCTTGAGTACATTGACGACTTGATTTTTGACCGTGCCTGTAATGGCGCCAAGTATGTCGTCGACACCTTGAACCGCTGCTACGACGGCATCTGTTGCTTCATTGATAATTCGTGCTAACATGGGTCACCCTCCTGCTAGTTAGTAATGTTTTGCAAGCGCTTCACACCTACACTTACAAGCTAGCATACCTTATGTATATATGGAAATCGACCGAAGGCGGTAGTCATCGTATATAATATGGAACCATGAGACAGATCATCCTCGCTAGTGGTTCGCCGCGCCGCAAACAGCTGCTTGAGAAAATGGGACTACAGTTTATCGTTATGCCGAGCGATTTCGAAGAATATCTAGATGACAGTCGAAGCCCGGAAGAAGTTGCAATGGAGCTTGGATTAGGTAAGGCACGTGCCGTCGCTGAAAAGTACCCCGAAGCCATCATCATCGGCTCGGATACTATCGTGACTGTCGACGGTCATCAGCTTGCCAAGGCGGAAAACATAGAAGAAGCCCGAGAAATGTGGCGCCTGGTTACCTCGGCGAAAAACAAAATTACTTCGTCTGTGGTGATTATCTGCCAAACTATCGGCTACGAAAAGGCCGACGCCGACAATGCGTACGTGACATTCAAACCCTATGGCAAAGCGGCCATAGAGGCATATCTTGCAACCGGTGACTATACCGACAAAGCGGGCGCTTGGAGCGTGCAGAAAGCACGCCATCTCATGCAGAGTATCGAAGGCAACAAAGAGACGCTGATGGGTTTACCGACACACATTATCGCAGACATGTTACGGGAGTTTCCGAGAAGCTAATTTACCGTTCTGTATCCTCAGCGATGATTTCACTTAGACGTTTAGCGTATTGTGGTAAAAAGATTGTTGGCCACTGTGAATGCAATGGTTCTGGCAAGGCATCGAGTCTGAACCAACCACTATCCTCGAACATATCTGGCTCACAGATACGCACTTTGGCTGGGTCGACTAACACTGCGAAGGGCATCGCCAGCCAATGCGTTTTTTGGCCATCTTTATTCGTTCGAAAAGCGTCGAAGTAGCCAATAAATGTCGTTTTGATCGGCTCTACACCATATTCCTCCATGAGCTCGCGTCGCATGTTCTCCTCTACGCTTTGACCGTGCTTGAGCCCGCCGGCGCCACAATCCCACCGTCCGTGTTCGTCACGGGCATTTTTGCTTCTTTTGGCCATAAATATGCGCCCTGACGTGTCATAGCAGATAAACGCTGTTGTGACACCGACGAAGCTGATGCCTTTGTGTCTCCTGAGTTCTTCAGGTGTCATTTTCGTATAAGCCATACTCTTTAGCATAGCACTTACTAGCACCTGGATCTCACCTTATGCTGGTCATTTTCTGTTATACTTCAGTTATCATGGGGACGGAAGCGGAATACAATCGGGCGCAAGGCGAACTTGCCAAACTGGATCATTTGCACCAACGCGCAACCTCGGTTCTTTTCACTTGCCGCACTATTTTTCCGTTTGACC
>CAJDUE010000012.1_pt1 | contig 22536 bp, 26 predicted proteins | sample 7390401 | NCBI WGS metagenome assembly CAJDUE01 (sample SAMEA7055667, study PRJEB34461) | soil metagenome | biome: terrestrial ecosystem; feature: Peninsula; material: soil | place: Antarctica | collected 2016
CTGCCATCTTGAAGGCAAATGGCAGCATAAAAAACGGTGCAAAGTAGACGATGATAGCTAAAAATGACATCGTGATATCGTTATTCTCAACGCCACCAAGGATGTATGACATGGCAGCACCCGCACCGATGAAGCCCATGATTAGTGGGTACATCAAAAGGGTTGTGATAAATGTATTCTTCCAAAAGCTCCACACCTTTTGAGTGCCGGGTAGCACGTAGGCCGCAATCGCGAGCGGTGCTAAAATAATACTCATTAGTATGACAAGCTGCCTGACAGCAAGTACAAGCAGCCCCACGAGCATGGCTAGTATGACAGTCCCGATAAACGTTAACGCTGCACCGCCAAATATCTTCCAAAGGGCGATTGGGCCCATAATGTATTTCATTACGTTGCCGAGCGAATCCGCGCCCACTCCAGAGGCCGATCCGGTTGTATGTGAACTTGTTGCGATATTTAGCATGACAGAATAGATTAGGCTGCCTAAATCGTTCGTCAGAATTACGGCAAACTTAAGCAAGGGCCATGACAAGGCAACACCCACGAGTGCCACCGCGAGACGTGGCATTATCTTTCGGACGGTGTAGGCATCGATGAGCTCACTACCGCTAGCTTGGGCGATAACCATCGCGAGCCCAGCAATGATGATGAGGGCTATGCCGATATTGCGGAAAGCTATTGCCCCAGCCTGTACGGGCGCACTAAATACTTTATCCGGGTTTGTGTACAGGAAAGAGTTGATTGTACTAGTTAGACCCTGAGCAATACTATTGAGGCCAGAGAAGATGGCGCAACCGAGCCAACGCATTGAGGCCTCTTGGGCGAGTGGGCAGTTGTCGCCAACGGCACTGCTTGTTCCGGTCGACAGAGAAGTGAGGGTAGCCCCGTTTGCCGGATTCTTGACTACCTCTGTTGCATAGAAATTTGCGAGTGTTTTGTCTTGAAGCTTCTTCTCTAAGTCGCCACAACTCAATTCGTCTCGGCCACTTTCGACTTGTTCACCGACTGTTATGTTGGTTTTATGTCCTTCAGTTCCTTTGAATAGAGTGTCGACAACCGTTCNNNGGTCACCGGCCTTCTGGTTTGCAGTGGCACTTGCCCAGGGCCCTTGTGAGGTGGCGCCACATCCGATTATGAAATTCTTCATGTATAAGTAATAGCGCATCGCTGGGGACAGAGATGGCGTGACACCATTGAAGAATGCTCTTTTGATTGTGCTAGCAACTTTGTTGGTCGAAAAGGCGCCCGACTTGTGAAAACCCCCATCGCCACTGCCCATACTTGTGCAACCGGCTGAAGTCACGGGGCTAGCATTTTGCTGGTAGCCAATGGCGCATAAGAAAGATCCATAGTCGCTGCCGAAGCCCCACATATTCATTGCTTTGTCAAGCCAACCGTCGCCATTATTGCAATCGGCTTGGCCATCGGGGGCTAGAATAGTGCCCGAACGTGTCGTATTTCCGGTCGTGAACCATTTACCTGTCGTAGCATCGCCTGGCGAAATGTCGTTAGCGTATCTTGTACCGGTATCACCGCTGCTATGCCCGGCGCAAGTATAAGTGCTATTGCTATATGAAAGATATATATATGCTTGGTAAGAAAATACTTGATCGGCTATGGTGGGCGCGGATGTAGTAACCGTACCTCCTCCGCCATCATTTATAACATTGGCGGAAGCTTTGCCCACCATAATTAAGGGGACAGCCACAGAAAAAAGCAAGGGCAAAAGAAGTAAAATTACACTAGCACGTTTTAGTTTATGCATAACAGTTATCATTTACCATTATTAAACACCAAAACGGCCTGCTAATAAAGCCTGACTTCTAATATCAAACGCAATCGTTAGGATAAACATAATCTACGAGCAGAAGCAGGAAGCACCTAATGGCTGCGGATGGGGGTAAGATAGAAACCTTTCTCCAAGAACATTGTACAAACAAAGATATCACTGTGCGACCGGGGCACAGCCCCAGTACCCTTCGCCGAGAAAAAGTCAAAGGCATTGTGTCTACCGTGAGTGGACCGCTACTGCCTATCACGGCAGGAGTCGGAGGCGCTGTAAGCAAATCCCCCAAGCTTGACTATCCAGCCAAGAACCAAGTACGCAGTGCAGCAGTCGCCTGCTTAGAGGGGCTAGAATCCTAGCCAATTAGCTGGGCTGCTCAAGAACGGTCCAGAATGGCAGGATCTACCTACGTTCGTTTGCGCTGAAACCCTCTGTCAATGGATTTATACCTGTACCTGGGCAACTGCTGAGCAACTGCCACACTACGTGACTCACGCGATTACGTTCGACAATTAGTCGGAGTGCACGGAGCAGGGACTCACTACCGTGGCTATCGGTAATGATGCGTATTTTAGGACCCATATAGATCGTACCAGCGAGGCGCCAACGAAAACAACAAGGCAGACCGTCAACTTTGGCGTATTAAGCCTAAGGAGATTACGGAGCTACTACCCAGAATATGCCATCACCCATATCTGCCTGCTCTAGGCTCACAGTGTTGTGCACTAGATTGTTTGGTGAATCTGGCGTCATGTCGCCAAGGGGGCCACTACCTTCTCCGGCACGTGACCGACCGACGATGTTTTCTCCCCCATTATCAATAGTTGAGGCATCAAAGCTTGCTGTAAATTCATTATTCGCACCGCCTAGTTTAGTGATGTTTTTCAATGTTAATACGTAGCCTACTTGATAAGGTTTATCGACCTGCGTTGTTACGACATAGTTGTTGGGATATAAAATTTTCGCTTCCCATATTAAATTGTTAGAGTGTACAGTGATACGATCTTGCGCCCACGACGCAAGCCCTGGGTCCCCGGCGTTTGGACCGAGTAGTGCGGCAGTATAAGCGGTACCAGTCTTTGCGGACAGGTCTCTCAACCATTTGATGACGCCTCCCTGGTATTCGTTTACGATGTTGAAGGTGCTGGCGTTGCCGGTGTTCATCCAATCGCGTAGTCTGTTTTCGAATTGGCCAAATGCCTCCTCGGGTGTTTTGTATTGCGATGCGCTAATTCTGAGGGAGTGAACTAAGGCTTCGCCCTCTAATGGAGTTTCTTTTACTAATTTGGGTTCAACCGTAAAAGGCCTCCCGATAACTGGCGTAGATTCGCCACCTACTGAGGTGCCCTTAGTTTCGCCCGTAACTGAGGTGGTTATGTTGGGTAAATCGGTTGGGCTTGGTGCTGGTGCCTCGGCGACTGCTGTTGGCGCTTTGGTTGTTGCAGGGACAGTTGCAACCGCTTCGCGCTGCGGCGCATCGTTGTAGCCATGCGCTACCTTAAGGCCGACGGCACCTGCGGCAACTAAAGCTACACCTGCCCCAATTGCACTAACTTTTTTGGTACGGCTGTCGAAGAGATTGCCCAAAAGACCAGGTTTATTTTTGTTAGCTAGCGCTTTGGCTTCCGGCAAGTGGCCGGGCGATTCAGGTACTGGGCCGACTAGATTCTCAGCGACGGCTTTTCGGAGCGTCGTATCAGAAAATTCTCGCACAGGTAATTCACCGCCCTCTGCTTGCGGAATACTACCGGAATGCGGCATGGCAGCGCTAGACTCGACGTTGTCGGGATTGATAAAATCAAATAAAGTATGTTCGCCGTCGTTCGTAGCCAGATCAGGCGGCGTATCCTGTATATCTTGAGGTTGTTTTGGGCCGGCGGCCCCCTTACCAAAGTAATTCTCTGGGTTTACAGGTTGCTGAGAGTCGATGTCTGTGCTCATGCTCGCTACACCTTTACTATAATTGTGCTGCTGCGGGGCGCTATCTTGGCTATCAGTAGAACTAATCGGCCCGCTGAGCAATCAGTTTACCGTATCTCGATTTTAGCAATAATCGACATACATTGTCAAGCAACTAATCACAGAGGTGGACTTGCATAACGCTAGTGGTGACGATATAGTTATAAAAAATGAAGAAAAAACTCACACTATTTTTTGCGGGACTACTCATGCTTACAGGGCTGTCTCTGAGTATTGCCCCGCCCGCGTCGGCTGCCTATGAGCTACCATCCGCATTTGCTGCCTATAAGGTACCATGCAACCCAAAGACGGAAATTAATCTGCCAGATAACCCCGCAGACCCGAGCGGCGATAGCCACTCCTGCTGCCCGCTTTCATCCCAAAAGTTGGATGCCACCAGCTGTCTGTTCGCCAAATATGTCAATCCTACGGTCGAACTGCTTAGCATCGTCGTCGGTATCGTTGTTGTGTTCGGCATCATATCGGGAGGAATACAATATGCAGCTTCGGCCGGAGACCCGCAGAAGGCTGCTGCCGGCAAGGGAAAGATTATGAAGGCTATATACGGCTTGCTTGCGTTCCTATTCCTGTACTCGGCTCTGCAGTTCTTATCGCCGGGTGGTCTAAACGGCGTGAAGACTCCGGTGAGTGACCCAACTGCGGAAATCTGCTCCAAAGACAATATTTTCCTCACGCTCAAACCCTGGTATGCATATCTACCGACGGACGCAGGTACGGATAGTAGCGGCAAGACACTGAAGACGTTCGGGACAAGCTGCCAGATTGATAATTTCAGGCTGCTCAAAGACGCTAGCGGACCCAGCATGTTGCCGTCCATACTGCTGGTTATCGTCGACGACCTGATGCGAGTCGTTGGCCTCATAGCGGTAGCGTACATAATCATCGGCGGTATACAATATGTGACGAGCCAAGGTGAGCCAGATAGGACGAAGCACGCCCAAGAAACCATAATTAACGCACTCATCGGTTTGGTGATAGCTATCGTGGCCGCGTCGGTCGTGGCGTTTATAGGAACGAGGATAAGCTCATGAACTTAATTAGTACGCTATTTGCACAGCTCGTAGTTCCCAGCACATTGCCGCAAATTCAGGCTAATGACCACGCGGTCAGCAATATACTCACAACAGTTTTTGAGATAGTGGGTGCAGTCGCTTTCCTAATCTTGGTAATTAGCGGCCTGCGCTACGTGCTTTCTGGCGGCGACCCCGGTAAGATGGCTCAGGCGAAAAAGTCGATCCTCTATGCCTTGATCGGTCTCGTGGTGGTACTCTCCGCGTACGCCATCGTAACATTAGTTGTTAAGGGTGTTAGCTAAATGAGAAAGCTCTTATTCATCGTATTTATGAGCCTCAGTATTGCACTGGCGGGGGTATCCCCTGTTTTTGCCGCAGCGTACAACCCACTTACGGATGCCTGTAATGGTGTCACTGATTCCCCGACTTGTAGTTCTGGGGCGACCAGTAACACAAACCCGCTTACTGGCACGAATGGCACTATCCTGAAGGTCGCTAACATCGTTGCGCTCGTGGCTGGGATCGCGGCCGTTATAATGATAATCATCTCTGGTATCCAATATATGACCGCCAGTGGTGACGCACAGAAGGCAGCAGCAGCACGCAGAACAATCGTGGGTGCTGTTATTGGGCTTTTTGTCATAGTAGCCGCTCGGTTTATCGTAACAGTAGTTGTGAAGGGGATAAAATAACCATGAGTTTAGTATCGATTATCAAATCAGCTGCAATCAGCCTCGTCTTTGCATTCAGTATGGTGGCCGTCATCCAACTATCGGGCGGCGTCGCATTCGCGGGAACTACGACTCCTCCCGCGACTCCCGCGGCAGCCGCGACTCCTCAGTCGACGGTTTGTGATTCGATTGGCAGCGGTACCGATTGTGGCAGCAGCAAGGGTACAGATTTAACTAGCGTCATAAAGCTAGCTGTGAATATCCTCAGCGTGGTTGCGGGCCTCGTTGCCGTTATCATGATAATAGTGGCAGGCATGAAGTATATGACCTCTGGTGGTGACAGCGGAAAGGTATCGAGTGCGAAGATGTCGCTCGTGTACGCCATCATCGGCCTCATCATCGTGGTGCTGTCTCAGTTTATTGTCCAATTCGTTATCGGCAAAACCACTGCTGCGACTGCGACTACGGGGCCGTGCCCTGCCGGGCAGACATACGATAGCAAAACAAAGACGTGCAAATAGTAGGTTCAGATAAGCAAAATCAAGTTGTCAATAAAAGTGCACATGCTATAGAATAGAGTTCAGAGTTAGAACGTAAGAAAGGATCACGAAAGATTATGATGAAAAAAGTTAAAACAATGTTTGCAAGCTTCGGTGCTGCCCTGCTGCTCGCGCTTGTACCAGTAGCCGCCCCCGTGGCCGTATACGCGTTGACTGATGTCCAGACCTGTCTATCACAAGGCAGTGGACTAGACGGTAGCTTCTCTACAGGATCCGGCTGTTCGCCGGCGGCCTCACAGGACATTAATGGTTCAGCCAATCTGACCAATACGTTCAAGTTTATAGTCAATGTATTTTCAGTTATCGTTGGAGTGGTTGCGGTCGTCATGATTATCTGGGGCGGCTTACGCTACATTACCTCTGGTGGTGATAGTGGTAAGATTACGAGTGCCAAGAACACCATTATCTACGCAGTCATCGGCCTCATCGTCGTGGCTCTAGCGCAGTTTATCGTCCAGTTTGTACTTGGCAAAGCAGCCGGCGCTGTCGGCTAAAGGCATTCAAATAGTGACAGAAAACCACCCTTCATCGGGTGGTTTTCTTTTGGCTTAGAATATATACATAAAATATCCGCAACTCGTGCGGATATTTTATGTATATATTCGACGTGTATCTATACGACTTGAATTTTCTTGACGGTGTCTTGCTTGACTTTCGTGAAGCTGACGGTCAAAACGCCATCCTTAAGGACGGCTTCAATGTCTTCTTCCTTGACGGGGACTGGCAATGCAATACTGCGGCTAAACTCACCCCAGTAGCATTCTTGGACGAAGAAGTTCTCAACCTCATCTTCGCCACCAGCTGACAGTGTGCCGTGAATACTAAGCGTATTGTCAGCAATACTGACGTCAAGGTCGCCCTTGTTGACGCCTGCGGTGCGAGCCTTAACGACAAGCTTCTCCCTGGTCTCGTAGACGTCGACAGCCAGTTGGCCTGGCAGTACGGTTTCTTCGTCACCCCAGTCTTCTTGACCCATGTCGTCGCTCTGGGTAGCTGCGGGGGCCTTCTCTTCCAGCGCGGGCTCTTCATTGTCAAGAAACGCGGCTGTTAATTCGTCTTCTTCCAATAGTAAATCATCATCACGATTACGTCGTGCCATAACAGTTATTACCCTCCGCCCTTCAATCGGGCTTACATTGTCGTTTGCGTCTTTGTGTTAAAGGCAGTATAGCTGAGGTTGTCAGGGTGGCGCAAGCTTAGGCCTACTTATTTACAACGGAATAAATACAACATGCTTCTGCTAGAGCGACTTATAGCACTGTAGGCCCCTTTTGAGTGCCTCAGTTGTGGGCGCTAAGCAGACCAGTTAATGTGGTCGTTTCGCACAGCCTAACTAGTTTATGACGTCGCTTGCAAAAACCCACCTTTCGGTGGGCGTTTACATCTGGCGGAGAGAGAGGGATTCGAACCCTCGCAGGGACTCACGCCCCTCTAACGATTTAGCAAACCGTCCCCTTCAGCCACTTGGGTACCTCTCCAGGTTTTCTTTCTCGACGCGCGGTCAAAATCTTTCTACTGAAAGACAGCATTTTGTCCGGCTGCTCTTTTCCCTTGCGCGGGAATGCTCACCCGTTATTTTAACAGAACTTATAACATCTGTTAATCTTGGCGGAAGGGGTGGGATTCGAACCCACGGTACCCTTGCGGGCACGACGGTTTTCAAGACCGTTTCCATCGACCACTCGGACACCCTTCCTCAAGTATGAATGAAAAGAACAGAGGTGATTATACGGGCTTATGCACAAAAACTCAAACGGACGAGCGGGTAGTGTAGTACAATAACGCTTATGGATGAGCAAAAACCCGGGCAGGTTATTACTCCAGGCGGTTTGCCTGATGCTGAAGCGGGGTCTCAGGAGAGTTCTCAGCCTTCGCCCGACCAGAGTGTACAACCAGAAGCAGTCGCGGCCGCTGTATCGGACGACGTTCAAACGGCAGCCCTGGAGCAACAACAGCCTATCACTGTGGCTTCGCCCCTGCCCTCTGCAGAGAATACATATGATACAGCCGCATCTTTTCAGCATGATAATCCTGAGGATAGCTCGCGGAAAGCGGATGACCACGACCTACAATGGGTAGCGGAGGAACACAGAGCTCACGATAATCGTTCGAAATCAAGCGCAGCCCTACTGGCCGGATCTGTTGCGATAGCTGTTATAACGTATATCTTCACTCGTGATGTGTTCTCCACTGGCGCGGTGCTGGTAGGTCTTGGGGGGCTGGTGTATTTCATGTCTAGGAAGGCGGACATGCAGCAGTATGCACTCGATAGCGAAGGGATATACGTCGGAAACAAATTATACTCATTTCACGATTTCAGGGGTTTTTCGGTGCTGGAAGATGAATCACAGGCCAGTATCATCTTTATCCCTCTCCGTCGCTTCATGCCGCCCATAACGGCATACCTTGACCCGGCCATCGAACAAGCAGCCTTCGATTATCTTACGGCGTACCTCCCTCTCGAGGAGCACGTCCCAGATGCGGTCGACAAGCTCGTAAAACGCCTTCGGTTCTAAGGGTAAATTTCGTAGGTGCCCATATTATTGCGGTAGTTCAATATTTGTGCTACCGTTATCCTATAAAGGAACGGAGAGTGCCATGTATGATAAAAATCGCCTGACGGTAGTAGGAAGAATTACTTGGTTTGTCGTATCATTGCTCATCTTGCTGGGGCTCATCTGGCTGGTACTCTGGCTTTTCTTGTGGCGGAGCCCGCAGACATCGACTTCAGGTACGCAGCCTACGAAGACCACGCAACAGAGCACCGATACTTCCAAACAGAGCCAGTCCACAAGTTCAGGTTCTTCGGTAGCTCAGCCCGGCTCCACGCCTCAGTCGACAGGAGTCACAAGTTCGACTTCCACGACGACTCCCGCTATCGCTAGTCCCGTGGCGCAAGGCTCTTCGCTCGCGAACACCGGCCCGGGTAATCTAGTGACACCGGTCATCTTGGCTATGCTGGGGGGTGCAGCCTACTACCACGTACGTCAACGGCGTTCAATTCAGGACAAACGCTAGCGCTTATCGTTCGTTTTCACTCAGCGCGTCATTGAGGAATACGTCCTCAAGACTGAATATGTGGAGCAGTTTGCGTCGCATGGCAGCCTCCTTGTAGCCACATAGTACCAATTGCTCTGCTTGCAAGTCTGTAAACCCTATTACAGATATGTGCGGTTTTAGCATAACTGCTACAATATGGTCAATGACATGGCTTCTTTTCATACTGCTTGGTGTTGTCGCTGGCCTCGTGAGTGGGCTGGTCGGCATCGGTGGCGGCATCATTATCGCTCCCGCCCTCGTGTTACTCTTTGGCTTTGGCCAAAAAATGGCGCAAGGCACCACACTCGCCCTACTCGTCCCTCCTATTGGCATTCTTGCAGCTCTCACCTACTACCGACAAGGTAACGTCAATCTTTATGCGGCCGGTTTTATCGTAATTGGGTTTGTGGTCGGTAGCCTACTGGGCGCACGCTATGTGAGCCATCTTTCCAGCGCGACGGTCACGCGTGTCTTCGCGGTGTTTCTAATCGCTATCGCGGTGCACATGCTGGTTACCGTGAAACACTAGGTACACCACGTCGTCCTTATCTAAAACTTTTTACACCTTGCTTTACTTCGGGTACATGATCAACTCAACGAGCTAGGCCTTAGATACAAAAACAGCAAGGTCTACGCCATACATACACATGATGATCGGAATGTTTATCTCTAGAAACCTTACTCTAGAACTATTCAATGCCAATAAATTTAAGAGCATTCTTTGGATTGACGAGATGCCATTCGGCCTTATCGCCATAATTATTTTTCCATTCGTACGGAAGAGATACTTTTTTGTCTTTCCATTTCATCTCGTATCCAAAAAGTTTACCAACCCGTCGCGGGCCAAACAGAGCCAAAGTTTTACCTGGCGTAAGACGCTCTTCAATACGGAGGTACCTATATATTTGCATGCCATAAGTGTATATTGCACTCGCTGTAATGCCGTTACTATAGTGAATCGCAATAACCGTAATAATGCTTGGACGGTGAGTTAGACGCCTACAATTAACTATATTCTATCAATAGAGTATTAATATCAGGTTTACAGTTAACTATAAACTGTAAACTGAACCAGAGACGAACTATCAAACAACTCCCTATCCGTAATAATAAAAAGCCATCCAATCGGACAGCTTCTTATCTTGGTACACCCGACAGGATTCGAACCTACGACCTTCGGCTCCGCAAGCCGACGCTCTATCCAGCTGAGCTACGGGTGCTCAATGTGCATGAGACAAACTTTGCGGTTTTTCTCATCGCGCGGGCAAAATGGTTTACATTTTGTCCGGCTGCTCTTTTCCTCTGAGCGCAACAGGGGTAATTCTACCATAGTCCGTAGAATAATGCCAGACCTGAAATATAGAGCCCTATCTGTTACAATGGGTGCGGTTAGGAGAGGTCGCATAGCCCGGTCTAGTGCGCCACACTCGAAATGTGGTATAGGGGAAACCCTATCGAGGGTTCGAATCCCTCCCTCTCCGCCAATATAAAACAGCTGCCTTTATGACAGCTTTTTTATATTGTGGTTAGGCGCAGGAATCGAGTGTGAGCGCCAGTACTTGACGTAAGGTGTATAATTATTTCATAACAATTAATCCATTTTCACAAACATGTCATCTTTAGAAATAGCACAACCGTTCGTACAAGCTAATACTGGCCCAGTGGTTGTAGCGCGCGGTGTTTTTGTGAGAGGTGGAAAAGCGCTTCTGTCACAACGACTTGATGGCCAGTGGCACTTTCCCGGAGGTAAGGTAGAAGACCCACGAATACTCGAGGTATTAGGGAAAGATGCCGATGAAGAAGACAAATTGCTTCGTGTTGAATGTGCAAGGGAGTCCACCGAGGAGGTCGGAATCAGCGATATTATGTTCCACGGACCATTTGTTCGGTTCGAGAATCGGCTTATGAGTGGTGGTCCACCTTACGGTGGGAGGCGCTATCTGGGCTACTGCGCTGTGGGTGACTGGAACGAGGGCTTCCCGCAAGCTTGTGATGAAACAAAAGCGGTGCAATGGCTTGAGCTGCCCAGGGTACAGAGCCTACCGAATCTTCGAGCTGACAGCCCTATCATTTTAGCGGCACTAAACTTACTCTAGCGTAAGTTGCTGCTATACTTCAGGTATGCAAGATTCGATATTCACAAAGATTATCAAAGGCGAAATCCCCTGCCACAAAGTCTACGAAGACGCACACACCTTCGTATTCCTCGACATTCACCCGATTCAACCCGGACAGGTGCTCGTCGTCCCCAAAAAACAGATCGGTTTTGTTTGGGATATGGGGTCAGATGACTACCAGGCGCTGATGTCAACCGTCCAGAAGGTTGGGCGGCGTCTGCGAGAGGCATTCCCAAACAAATCTCGCGTCGGGGTGATGATAGAAGGGATTGATGTCGCTGACCATGCCCACGTAAAGGTATTCCCCTTCTCAACCGCCGAGGAGTACCGCGGCACACCGGATATGAATAGCGAGCCAGACCATGCATCGTTGGCAGCCATGGCCGAAAAATTAAAAATGGAGGATGGATCATGAAAGCATTTCTTGTCGCATTTCTAGTCGCTATCAGTTCCGCGACCTGGATCTACACTAAACTACAGCAAAAAACCGGCTATGGTAATAGTACGAATGCTATCAAGGGAGCGGTAATCTCGGGAGTTATCATATTCTTCGTTGTCTTCTCCGTAGCTTTAATGGTTCTCTAGCACGCTCTTACGAAGGGACCGAGCATCGGTTCACGGTTGACTATGCCACCACCCACCGTACGCTCCGTTAGTATACGCAAGCCGCATGCTGCTAGTTTAGGCTAGCGTACTACTGCTCCGACTGGTACAATACGGTTATTATGAATGAGAAGCGGTTGGGGGCAGTCGTGCAGCGAGCACGGCGAGCCGCGGGATACACACAACAGACTTTGTGCCAGAAATCAGGCCTGAGTTATTCGACACTGGCCAAGATCGAACGCGGTGCTATCAAGGCCCCTTCAGTTTTTACGATTTTACAGATAGCAAATACGCTCGACGTCGGTCTAGATGAGTTGATGATGGACGTGCCAAATGCCCGCAAGTCACGAGGCAAAAAAACGTCCCAAAGTGGCATTCGATTCGTCTATTTCGATATGAACGGCTGCCTCATCCGGTTCTACAACCGTGCCTTCGCTGTCTTAGCGCAAGAAAGTGGCAGTACAGCTGATGTGGTCGAATCGGTCTTTTGGCGATATAACGATGACGTCTGCCGAGGCATTATGAGCGTCGACGAGCTGAATACTGCGTTGGCCGAACGCCTTGGAATCATGGTGGACTGGAAAAAGTACTATCTCGCTGCGGTCGAAGAAACCCCAGGGGTAAAAGAACTCGTCCACTGGGTCGCAGAGAATTACCATATTGGCATATTAACGAACACCATGCCGGGTGTCATCCAGCCTCTCCTAGAGGAAGGTTTGCTGCCGGATGTCACCTATGATGCCATTGTCGACTCATCGGTTGTTCATGCCATCAAACCTGAAGAGGAAATGTATGCTACCGCAACAAACATGGCGGGGGTTGAGCCGAACGAAATTTTATTGATTGATGATGACAGGCCAAACCTTGTTGCTGCCGGCAAATACGGTTGGCACGCCATGAGCTTTGATGCGCTCCACCCGGAAGAAGCTATCGTCGCCATCTCCACCGCCCTGCAGCCAGCAAAAAAGCCGAATAACAATAGCGCCTAGTTCAAGTCGCCGTAGCGGGCCTGTTCGTCACTGAGCCGCGCTATGAGCGATTGTGCCTCAGCGAGCTGTTGCTTGGTCTCTTCGACGATTTGTTTGGGTGCCTGACGCACGTAGGCTTCGTTTGACAGGCGTTTCTCGTACTGGCCCACCAGTTGCTGTTGTTCTAGCTTCTGCGATTCCAAGCGCTCTACGTAGGCTTTCGCGACATCGCTTTCGACATCGAGCCAACATTTGTACGAAGTGCTCGTCAGGTGTAGCCCTGTGCCGGCGCTTACTTCTTGCACGCCACCGATGTGAGCCAGCCTTGTTAGTAGCTCGGCATTGGTCGCCAGGAATGGCACCTCGGTGTAATACAAATGGGTGCCGACGAGGCCGAGATCCTTCATGATACCTCTTGTTTCGACGACTATATCTTTGATGGCGTCGAACTCGGCTGCGGCTTTCTTGTCGGCTTTTACTGGTTTTGGCCACGATTCGACCGCAAGCATACCGCTCCCTGTCCAAGCCAGAGTCTGCCAGATTGTCTCAGTCATAAACGGCGCAAAGGGGTGAGCGAGCTTGAGTACCTCGGTGAGCACATAACCGAGCAGCTCCCCCCCCTGATCCGACTTTGAGGCTTCGATGTACCAATCGGCTACATCATCCCAGATGAAGTGGTAGAGCAGGTCGTATGCCTCGCCGAAACGATATTCGGAGAGGTAACTGTCCATATTTTCAATTGCTTCGTTTAGCTTAAAGATAATCCAGTGGTCAGCATTCGTCTTCGGTTCCGGCTTAACCGGGTGGTAGTCATCACCCAACCGTCCCTCTATATAGCGGGCGATATTCCAGAGCTTATTGCAGAAGTTGCGCGCCTCTTCGATGCGACGAACATCGTAGCCCCTATTTACGGCCGGACTACGGCCCGCGATGATCCCCATTCGAAGCGCATCAGAGCCGTACTGATCTATGACGGGCATGGGGTCAACGACGTTGCCGATACTTTTGCTCATCTTGGAACCATCCTCAGCCATGACATACCCGTGTATGTAGACTGCCTCGAACGGTACTTCGCCTGTTACGTACAGCCCGAGCATAAGCATACGCGACACCCAGGGGTAGAGTATTTCGCCACCGGTTTCCATCAGGCTTAAGGGGTACTGCTTCTTATAGTCATCGCTACCGAGGCCGAGTGTGGCATAAGGCCAACTGCTACTGCTAAACCACGTGTCAAACACATCGGCGTCACGGTGGTATGTTTTACCATTCACCTCTATTATCTCTTGGTCAACACGATCATCGTAAATCCAGTCATCCGGTTCATCGACGTTCTGGAAGGCCGGGATTGGGATACCCCAGGCGATCTGCCGACTAATATTCCAATCTCGTAAGTTCTCGAGGTAGCCAATCAACTGATCACGCTTGGCTGTTGGGTAGAACGCTACCTTGTCAGCCTTCAGGGCTTCGATAGCGGGCTTGGCGAGAGGCTGCATATCGACGAACCATTGTTCGCGTAACAGTGGTTCGATGACGGTACCACATTTGTAGCAGTGACCGACATTGTGCGTTAAATCTTCGGTCTTCTCGAGGAAACCACCCTGCTTCAAATCTTTGACGACGGCTTCCCTGCCCTCTAGGACGGTTAGCCCTCGGTATTTTGTGGGAGCGTCATCGGTAATCTTGCCCTCGTGATTGATAATCGTAATCTTCGGCAGGGCATGGCGTTCGGCGGCATCGTAGTCGTTCTGGTCGTGTGCCGGTGTTAGCTTCACGGCGCCGGTGCCGAAGCCAGTTTCGACGAACGAGTCAGCGACGATGGGCACTTCCCTACCTGTCAGCGGCAGACGTACCGTTTTACCGACATAATTTGCATAGCGTTCGTCATCTGGGTGGACGGCAACGCCGGTATCACCGAGCATTGTCTCAGGCCGCGTCGTAGCAACGATGACTTCCCCGCTCCCATCTGTCAGTGGGTAGCGTAAGTACCACAGGCTCGTCTTGACTTCTTTGTACGCCACCTCGATATCGGCGAAGGCGGTGCCATGGAACGTACAGAAATTAACCAATCGCTCACCCCTGTACACAAGGCCAGCGTCCCAGAGTTGCTTAAACGTTGCGTACGCCTGGGTCACAATTTTTTCATCAAGAGTAAAAGTGAACCTCGTCCAGTCGCAGCTGATACCGAGTCGTCGGAATTGGCTCTCAAAATTGTGTCGATTGGTGGCTACGAAATCATAAAGTTGGCCGTATAGCGCCTCACGTGAAAAATCGAAACGACTCTTCCCTGCTTGGGCGAGCTGTTTCTCGTAGACAGCTTGTGTCTCGAAACCAGCGTGATCGGCCCCTGGCAGCAATAGTGTCCGTCGACCTTTCATGCGCTGGTAGCGAGCCGGTATGTCTTCGAGTGCAGCAGTAAGTGCGTAACCGATGTGCAGGTTAGCGTTTGCGTTCGGCGGTGGCATAACGATGGTGTACGGTTTGCCCGCCCCCACTGGCAAAAACGCTTCATTTTTCTCCCAAAGAGCGTAAATGTCGGCTTCGTACTGGTTTGGTTCGTATGTTTTAGGAAGATTCATAGTCTCCATTGTATCACCTCTGTAAGACACACGAAACGAAGGCTTACATACTGAGATTTGGCTGAATGTCGAGTGTATACGGGTTGGATGACGGGCGGTCTAGCTTCATATGAAAACAGCCAAGCGTGGCTATCATAGCGCCGTTATCCGTACATAAACGGGGATCGGTATATTCAATCGGGATAGGTAGTCTTTCGGCCAGCTGGCGGCGAAGCTCCGGGCTAGCGGCGACACCACCGGCAATAACGACGGATGTGGGTTGAAATTCATCAAACGCGAGAATCGTTTTGTCTACTACAGTTTCAATAGCAACACGCTGGAAACTGGCGGCGATGTCAGCTTTCTGGCTTTCTGATAGTCTGGCAGGGATGTCTTTGCTCGGGAAGGTGAAGTCCTCGCCAATCTGCTCCTGAGCTACGCGAAGTACTGCAGTTTTTATGCCAGAAAAACTGAAATCATATTTTTCGGACATTTTCGACTTGGGCAGCTTGAAGGCCAGTGGGTTACCTTCGTGGGCTTTCTTTTCGACACTTGGGCCACCAGGGTAGGGGAGACCGATTACTTTTGCTACTTTATCGAAAGCTTCGCCGATGGCATCGTCTTGGGTTTGTCCCAGAAGCGTGTAGTCGAAATGGTCACGGAAAAGTGCGAGCTGGCTGTGTCCGCCACTGACGATTAGGGCTAGGATAGGGAAGGCAGGTTGGTGAGCTGGAAGGCGGTAGTCAGCAAGGGGAGAAGCAGCAGGGATTACTGAAGTCAAGAAATTAGCGTACACGTGCCCCTCGACGTGGTTGATGGCATAAAGTGGTTTGTCGTGGACGATGGCGAGGGTACGGGCGGTCAGTACGCCTATGAGCAGGGAGCCGCCTAACCCAGCACCATAGGTCACGGCGATAGCATCGATGTCATCCCAGGTGCAGGCGGCTTCATCGAGAGCCTGCGCTATGACGCCACCGATAACCTCTATATGACTACGGGCAGCAATCTCCGGTACCACACCGCCGTACTGCGCGTGCAAATCCATACTGCTGGCGACAACATTGGAGAGCAAGCGAAACCCATCCTCTACGACTGACGCCGCCGTTTCATCGCAGCTACTTTCTATACCGAGTACTTTCATTCCTATACAGTGTAGCAAATATGCAGCGCACTACATTTGACAAAATACAAACTAACTATAAACATAATTGACAAAACGCTTAAACCTTGCTAGAATAGTTCTGTTACAACATAAAAGAAATAACCTGTATTAGGCGAAGGACAAAAGTATAATTATGAGTCGTAAAGAAGTACTGCCTACATCCGATATCGTCCCGGAGAACGTGCCTGACGATGTATATTTATTTGAACTTGCTGATGGTAGGCTTGCTGAAGTTCGGGAATATTCTAGAACTAACACTCATGATGAAACTCGTTTATATACACTTGATGAAGCGGGGAAACACCACCGTATAGGCTTGAACGCTGCCGCAGAACTCGCCGAGGTTACTCCAGCAGAGCGCCGAGCCACAAAAATCCTAAAGGGATTGCGTGTAGCTATCAGGAGTCAAATAGCTAAGGAGCAAGCTGTCGTAGACAGTACTGTAGCTAAAGCGGTGGACCCGATTGAGGAAGCGAGAGAGCTGCGAAACCCATTCAAGGGAGTGAGAGAGAAATACCGCACTCAGATAGCTAAAGAGCAAAGTCTTCTTGAGGGCACCTTTATCCCCGTATCAGATGGTCATAAAGTTTCCAGAGTGAACCGCGGAAAGCTAGGCGGACTATATGATCGGCAGATAGCTAAAGAACAAAATCGTGCAGAAAACGGCACACCAGCTGAAACGAGCCAGGAACAGACGAGCGAAACTGTCCAACAAGAGAAATTAGGATGGCGAGAAAATATTAAGCAGAAGTACACTAAGCAACTAGCCCATGAGAATGAATTAGCTGGGCTGGGTCTTATCGCCGAGCTTGACAATACCAAGGAAGCAAACAAAACCAACGAAACCAGTGGTGAAGAACCGGCATCAACAGCAGAGACACAACGTGATCGTGACAATAGGCGCAAGCGTTGGATAGGCATAATCGCACTCTTTGGCGTAGTTGTCGCTGGCGGCATAATCGCTGCGGAACACACAAATTCTGGTGCTTCTGAAAAAGGTACTAACGTTACACAGCAGGATAAGCAGCAAGAAGCCGCCAAGGCTCATCAGAAACAGTTGGATGAACAGAACAAAGCAAAAGCTGCCGCAGGTAACCAACAGGATAGTCAAGGAAACATAAAGGGTGTCACGGTCAAGCTCATGAAGCACAGCACCCGTAACGACCTGGGTACCTTGAGTGGCATCGCCTATAATCAGCTACAGGGGACAGGTGCTAATACCAATAACCCAGCGGTTATGGCTCAGGCAGAAAAGGATATGCTTGCTAACAATAAATCCGAAATGCACGGTCGTGCACCTACAGATCTTCCTGTCGGTTTTGACGCCCACAGTTTAACGAAAACACAGATTAAACAACTCGTAGGTATGTCCAAATAACAAGTTAAGACCAGCTACTATTAAAAGAGCGGCGCTGAGATATGCGCCGCTTTTTGTATACTGTCTGTATGAATATACGGAAAGTGGTGAAGCGGCTGGTGCCGCGCGGCTTGTTCCAGAGAATTGAACCGCTGGGACATGCACTTGAGGCGGTACTATGGAATGTTGTCTATGGCTTTCCAGGGCGGGGCATGAAAGTCATCGGAGTAACGGGTACGAACGGCAAGACGACGACGTCGTACCTCATTCATCACATGCTCGTAGAGGCAGGCTACAACCCCGGCCTGATGACGACGGTAGCATACGGCGTAGGCAAGGATATCCAACCCCAAATGCACCACATGACGAGCGTCGGCTCGCGTGAGCTGATGATACGATTGAAGAAGATGAAAGCACAGGGTATGGACTGGCTGGTACTGGAAACGACGAGTCACGCTCTAGCACAGCACCGCGTCTGGGGCGTACCATACAGCATTGCGGTAGTGACGAACCTGACGCATGAGCACCTGGATTACCACAAGACATTTGAACGCTATGTTGATGCCAAGCGCAGTATGTTCCGCCTGACGCAGCGAAACGCACAAGGAAGGCGCCTCGGCATCGCCAACGCGGATGATAGTATAGCGGCCGAGTTTGCCACTGAAACCGAAAATAGCGTGCTCTACGGCGTCCAGAAGGGCGATGTCCGGGCGACGAATGTGCAGCTGCGGGCTGATGGGCTGAGTTACACCGCCGAAACCGCCGACGCTAGCTACCGTATAGATTGCCGCCTACCGGGCAGTTTCAATGTCTATAACACCTTGGCCGCGGTGTGCGTAGGCCAGGCCTTGGGACTCACGAAAGATCAGATAGAGCAGGGGATTGCATCGCTAGAGGGCGTCGAGGGGCGCATGACGGCTATCGATGAAGGACAGGGCTTCTCGGTTGTAGTCGACTACGCCCATACGCCGGATAGTTTCGAAAAACTTTTTAGAGATCTTCGACCAGTAGTGAAAGGTAAGCTCATCGTATTATTCGGCTCGGCTGGACGCCGTGACGAAGAAAAAAGGGCAGAGCAGGGCAAATTGGCAGGCACATATGCCGACGAAGTCATCGTGGCCGAGGAAGATGACCGCGATATGGACGGTCAAGAGATTATGGATCAGATTGCGAGCGGGGCGGAAAGGGCAGGGAAGCAGCGTGATAAAAACCTCTTCCTCGTACACGACCGAACAGAGGCGATTAATTTCGCCGTAGGTCGGGCAAAATCGGCTGACGACACGGTGCTACTACTTGGTAAAGGGCACGAAAAGACCATTGAGCGAAACGGGCCAAAAGCGGCAGAGCTGCGACACTTGCAGCAGGATGATAGCAACACCGAACGCGTCATCACGGAGCCGTGGGACGAAATCGGAACTACCAAAGACGCCTTGCGTACTCTAAAGTAATGTTGTATTATAAAGATATATGAGCCCCAGAAGTTTATCTCCCGAATATGACGGAGCATCAGTCGGCCGGTGGAGACGTCTAAAAGTTGCAACTGCTACGGGCGCTGTTGCTCTGCTACCAGTCCTAGCGGGTTGTGGTGGAGAACAGCCGTGTAATGTAGACTTACCTTTTGACCAAACAGGAGTGGTGGCAACAAAGCTGGTAAAAAGCCCCGATGGCAAGAATACTATTTACGCAACTGCTTCTCGAATAGCAGGGCATAAATTTAATGTCGTGCTTTCTGACTCAGTATTCGCAGGCAATGTGTTGGAGAGTGGAGTGCTCACTGATGACCCCAAGACTTCATTAACATATCCCATAGATCCAAATCACGTTTTTCACCTAGAAGTCGTGGATGGTAATCAAGTTCAAGGATACTGCACAACCATCAACAATAAGTAAGGCGCAAGACGATTGGAGCTAGCTCAGGGTAAGAGTGGTGCAGCGGATGTAGCCACCGCCTTTAGCGAGCTCACTTATCTCTGGTGTTAACAGCTTGAAGCCGCGCTTTTTGAGCTCGGCCGTTAAGTTCGGGGCGTGGGCCCCCATGACGACCGTTTCACCGGTGCTGACGAGGTTACATGCAAACACCTTTTTGGCCTCGTGGAGCGAAACCTCTAGTTTATCGACTGCGTCGAAGGCACGGAGCTTTTTCTGGCTTTCGTGTGAAAAGGCATCGGGGCACCAGGCAATAAGACCCTTTTCTGTATCAGTTGGAGCGCGCAGAACAGCAAGTGCGAGGTCAATATCGTAGAAGTAACTATCGGGCCAACCGGATGTTTTGTTGGTGACGGGGTGGCCGAGCAGGTTACGTTTAGGCACGGTGCGTAGCTGAACCCGCTCATAGCCGAGGGTCTGGGCGGCAAAATGCTGGGCTTCTAGGTCGGAGCGGTAGCCGCTGCCGCAGAAAAGGTACTGGCCGCAGGGGAGTGCATCACCTTGGCCAGAGAAATGAAGGCCATCGGGTACGTGATAGACAGTTTTGCCCAAGTCTTTCAGGACTTGCTCGGCATAGGCTTCCTCGGCTTTGCGGGCGTTTGGCAGGCTGGCTAGGACGGCTTTATCACCACGCACCAGTGCCCAGTTGGCAGCGTAGACGCCATCTTGGCAATCTGCCGGTGGGGTGACCTGAATGACCCGGACGCCGGCCTTCTTAAGAGCTGCGCGGATGGCGACGTGCTCTATGCTTGCCTTGTCCCTATCGATATGCACAGAATCGTCCATAAAAGGGTTGATGGCAGCCTTGACGTCTAAGTACTCAACTCCGGACATCAGGACTATCGCGTTTAGGTTTTGTGCCATATTCATCCTTAAAGTATACCAAAATACCGGCGCAAAGCCGGCCTAATAATCATGGGTGAGTGGGGTTCGAGGTGGTTGTACATTTGTACAGTTTTGGGTGTAAAACGGAGACGATATGCGTCTCTAACCTTCTCGAACCCCGGGTCCCCCAGAGGGATGCCGCACGTACGGTGTGGTGATGACACATAAAGAACCATCAAAAACACAGCACTTACATGTGCAACATCCCTCCAATGGGGGGTTGTCCTGGGCTCAGCGCCTTGTTTTTCTCACGCTGGCGCGCTGCAGGTCGGGCATGGCGGCCTGAGCGCTGTTGCGCTTGGGCACCTCACCGATGAGCCGATGGGCGAATTTCTCGACCTCTTCGCAGATCTCGTTGACGATGCTCATCGTGCGAGCCTCGAGATCCGGGGCGCTGCCAGTGTTAACTCTGACGACAAAAGTTGAGGCCGAGCGACTGAATGGCTGCTTCGTTAGGGAGCGAAATTCCACGTGGGTCTGCATAGCCCGAGCTACTTCGTCGAAGACGTTCTCATCTTTGCACCAGACGGTGAAGACCAGGTCTCTCGTTCTCCCATCCACGTAGTGGATGATATGGAGTCCGACCTTGAGGCCGTCCAGAACGACGCTGACCTTGCGTGACTTGGAGGTGCTGCTGGTCATACCGATCACTTCCTAGGGGAATTGATTTACTTGGTAATACAGGACCATGCAAGTATAAGACTGCAGTAGACATATTGCAAGACTAATGTTAAAATATCTTCATGAGTATTGGTTTTCAAGGCTCTGGACCAGAGATTCTTCGGCCAGACGTAGAGCATCCATTTAGCCCGGAAGAGTTTTTTGGTGAACTGGTGATGCAGGCCGAGCTTCGGTTAGGCGAAGCCATCGGAAAGGATGATAAATCTCCCGATGTCCTGTGGGTAGCAAGAAGTCGAGATATTGTCACTCGAGTACCGCTAGCTTGGTTTCGTATCGGCAAAGTACAGCAGATTGGAGACAGGCAACAGGACCTTGTAGAAATAGGATTCCCCATAAATGATGATCACAACGATGTTGAAGACTCCCCTATTACGGAGGAGTCTTTAGAGAGAATGTTGGTGGGTAATTCTCCGAACTTTATTTTAGTGCACGATCCGCGCGACGAGAGAGATGCAACAATCCGTTTGACTTCAGAAAATGCAATTTCACTTGCCGCACCGAGGCTTATTAAACGGTTACCAACGTTGGATATCCTAAACAAGCTAGGTAGTTATCATATTCATCCGATACGTATAATCCAGAAATCCATTCAATAGATCTTTGTAGTCTTTTTAAGAATTAAGAGTTTTGGTCTATAGCTTAAACACGATTATCGCTTCCAGAGTTAATCGGTCTATTGACCTCGTTTTGGCAGTCGCGTATAGTGAGTGCTAGCGCGTTGGCACTCATTTGCGAGAAGTGCCAATGCTTAGCTAACACAGGAGGAAACAAATGAGCGTACCTATCCAGCCGATGGCTGATTACATCGTGGCGCAGACCGAAGAGGCAACCACCAAAACCGCCAGCGGGCTGTACATACCGGGCGGGGCACAAGAGAAGCCGACCGTTGCAAAAGTGGTTGCTGTGGCGACGGGCGTCAAGTCCGTGAAGGTCGGCGACCGAATTATTTACAAGAGCTACAGCCAGACCGAGGTCAAAGTCGGTGCCGAAAACTATCTGCTCGTCAAAGAAGAAGACGTTCTCGCGACGGTAAAATAGTTCTACAATTGCTTAAACAAGGAGTTTATATATGGCAAAAAAAGTTTTCTACGATGATGATGCGCGGCGCAGGGTACTAGCCGGCGCGGAGATTTTATACAACGCGGTTAAGACGACCATGGGCCCAAAGGGACGCAATGTCGTAATCAGCAAAAGCTACGGCGCACCAAGTGTGACGCACGACGGCGTGACGGT
>CAJDUE010000018.1_pt1 | contig 19793 bp, 19 predicted proteins | sample 7390401 | NCBI WGS metagenome assembly CAJDUE01 (sample SAMEA7055667, study PRJEB34461) | soil metagenome | biome: terrestrial ecosystem; feature: Peninsula; material: soil | place: Antarctica | collected 2016
TCATCTTAACTATGTTGGCGTAGATGAGGCGTTCTTTCTGGCGACGCTGCGCATCGAGACGCTCGGCCTTGAACAGAACCCGAAACCACTTATATTTCTTGGAGCCAAAGACGCCCAATTTGCCAAAAACTTACTCTTCGGTTTGATGACCGCAGCCAGCAACGGCATAGACCTTTCTCACCTACCGAAAGGTGAAATTCTCACCAAACTTGCCGAAATCGGCAAATCTGTCTAATGCTCACTGATATCTTCTATAGCTAATTGTTCTGTATAAAACGAAGAACGTCATTCATTATTTGATGAAATTAGTACCTTTAAGCTCAGGCGGCAAAAAACCATCTTTTGCCTCAAAACCGGCTTGCCATTCGTATCCTCTGCCGTAACCGAGGTCTTTCATAAGGTTGGTCGGGGCATTGCGCAAGCCTACTGGGACGGGTAAGTCGGGGTATTGCTGTGCGGCCGCCTTTGCTTTACCCCAAGCATTATACGAATCTCGGTTTTTGGGTGATTTGGCGAGTACGACTGCGCAATGGCTAAGATTGATTTCGGCCTCTGGCATACCGATACGCTCTACAGCCAAGAAGGTTGAGACGGCCAGATTGAGTGCCGCCGGCGCGGCGATGCCGATATCTTCACTGGCGAATATCACCATCCTCCGGGCAATGAATTTCGGGTCTTCGCCGGCCTGAACCATGCGAGCGAGGTAATACAACGTGGCCGATACATCGCTACCGCGCATGCTTTTTATGAACGCGCTGATGATGTTGTAATGCGTTTCGCCCTTCTTGTCGTAACCAGGCACACGAGCCTGCGCGGCGGTCTCGACGAGTTTTGGTGTAATCGGCTTGTCACTGGCTAGCTGGAGTGCGAGTTCGAGGTTACCGAGTGCCACGCGGGCATCGCCGCTACTCAGCTCGGCGAGCAAATCAATCGACTTCGCAGGTAGTACTTTGGCGGTAAGTTTCAACTGCTTTGCACTTCGCTTTAATATAGTCACGATTTCTGGCTTTGATAACGGCTGGAGTACGAGCACGCGCGAGCGGGAGAGCAGTGGATTTATGATTTCGAAACTCGGGTTTTCGGTCGTCGCGCCGATGAGCACGATAGTGCCGGCCTCGACGTGGGGTAGGAAAGCATCTTGCTGGGCTTTATTGAACCGGTGAATCTCATCGACAAAAAGTATAGTGCGCATACCGAGCCGCTGGTTTTGCGCCGCTCGCTCGATGACCTTCGTAACATCTGCTTTGCCGCTGGTGACGGCACTGAGCTCGACGAATTCAGCTCCTGTCTCGTGAGCGATTATGCGGGCGAGAGTGGTCTTGCCAGTACCTGGTGGCCCCCAGAGGATTAAACTGGTTGGTTCTTTGCGCTCGATTATCTGGCTGATGATTTTCTCGGTACCAACCAAATGTTCCTGCCCGACGACGTCGGCCAAGGTCTCCGGTCTCATTCTCTCCGCTAACGGTCTCACATCCATATGTATAAGTATATAGAGTTACGCAAGTAAAGATAAACATACAATAAACAAACAGTTGACGGACTACTAAAAATGAAGTATAAAAAACCTTATCATGTATGAACAATCGTTCGAGCACCCTTCCGATCCTAAAGAAACTGTCCGCGCCTTCACTGGCGTGGGAATTCTCGAAACATTACAATATTATGCGGACCACCCAGAGGAAATTACTAGGCTAAAGGTGGCACGTTCCCTCATCGATGGTGAAGGACGAATGGAACAGCTAAATGCTCTCGCGGCTCAAGTGGCGGCTGGTGAGATAGATTATACAACTCGTGATGAAATAGCCCGTAGACTGGGGCTGGAGCCATAGATACAGTTTCCTGTTTCATATAACTACATTTGTTAGTTAAATAATCCTCGGACGAATCGTCCGAGGATTATTTAACGAGATTGATGTTATTTAAACTAAGATTGTTTCAAGCTCTTACCACCAATGGTGACTGAGCCAGAAGGCTTGAGCGTTTGCCCAGCTGCCGTAGCGGCTCATGGCATAGTTCGTGAAGAATGAATCTTGGCAAGCATAGTCAGCACCACAGAGGCTTCGGACGCGGCCGTTGCAGTCTTGGCCGAGGCCATAACAACCGTTCGAGTTGGTGGCGTTCGGGTTATTGCCACTCTCATGTGAGTAGATGAATACTTTTGCCGCATTCGATGATAGGGCAGGATACGTTTTATGTACCGTGTTGACAGTATGTGTCGGTGCGGATGAGGTGCTAGGAGCTGCCACTGGAGCTGGTTTCGGTTGCTCGCGGGCTGTTAACTGTTCGCTCGCCTCAGGAACCCGGATTTGGTCGCCTGGATTTATGACATTCGGGTCGCTGATGTCCGTGTTCGCATCATACAGACGAACCCACGATGTATCGTGTGCCGTGGCAATCTTACTGAGGCTATCACCCGGTTGTACAGCGACAATGACTGGAGCCGGGACAGCGGGTGTCTGAACATCGGATTTTACCTGGGATGCAGCTTCTGCCTCTGCCGGCTTCTCTGCATTTGCATTTTGGTCACTCAAACCGAGTACCTCAACCGCGTATGAATTATTGGTTTGCGCACTGACGGGTAGGGGGCCCGCACTAAACACGATTGCCGTTATGGCAACCGCAACTAAAGCGAATTTTCGCATACTTAAACTTCCTCCTGCCACGCAAAAAAATCTAGACAGTTAATTTCTATAAAAGGTAGTAATGAGACTCTAGAAATTGCGTAACAATGTGTGCCAAAACTCCACCATAAGTAACTGGACACGTAGCGATAAGGCTACAGCACAAGCATTTTGTAGTCAAGCAAAAATGCTGCTTAACGTACATTTACAGAGGTAAAAATGCGTTATAATATTTGCAACGTTAACGTAATTTTTCACAAGTCGCCAATGTGTGTTTTGGTGCCTAAATGTACCTGGGTCTAATGTCGTGCCCGTGAGATGTGTTTATCTGTTTCGTCCACTATCTCATGGCCGACTATTTCTTCGACGAGATCTTCGATAGTTACGATGCCAACGATTGTGTCATCTTTTTCGATAGGAATGAGTTGGGTATGCGTAGCTATGAACTTGCGGAACATGGTGTCGAGCGCCGTGCCGGATCCAACCAGTTGCGCCGGGTAAAGCTTTAAAGAATCTATGCGGGGCGGGTTTTCATCGAAGTCGATATCGACGAGCTGCTTGACGAGTAGTATGCCGAAACAAATGGTCTTTGCTTTGTTGAGTATAGGGATACGGCTGTGACCAGTCGCCTTTATCTGGTCTATTCTATCTCCGTCAATCACAGTGTCAGGGGATAGCCAGTAGACGTTCTTTATGGGCGTCATAATGCTCGAGACTCGTTTCTCACTAAGCTGCAATGCGCCACGAATTATTTCGACTTCGTCCTCGTCGAGCTCACTCTCTTTGGCGTCTAGGTGCTCTGCGATCATCATACCTAGTTCGTGCCGACTCTGCAGCTGGACGCGCTCATGTCGGAATAGTTTATCGAGCAGTAGTTGCAGGGGCTTTGATATCGGATACGTGAAAAATATCATGAACTTCAGCAGGGGAACCAGCGTACCGACAAACACCAAGGCACGTCGCACAAATAGCGCTTGGGGCATGATTTCACCAAAAATGACGATAAGCAGTGTGCTGAGTAAGCCCGCCAGTAGCCCATACAGGTGTTGCTCTAGCACTAGCGAAGTAGCTGAGACAGCGCCGACATTCACAAGTAAGATGGCCGAAAGCGTCAGATGGCTTCGGCGCCGGAGCGGCAGCACAGCCTTGGCGTGCTTGTCGCCAAGTTTAGCCTTACGCTTCAGGACGGCTGGGTCGAGTGCCATGAAAGCCACGTTCAAACCGGAACAGACGGCGGACACACCAACTAACGCGGTGATTTGAAGGACAAGTATGTAATGTTCCACGATTCAACGTAGTATAGCGTACATTTACCCCTGTTGCAAAATACTTTTGTTATTGTCCGAGCGTAGGCGCGGTGCGTCAGCATCTCTGTATTGGACCTGAGCGTGCAAGCTATAAAAAGGAGTTACCCGGCCTTCGTTGAAGTTGGTCTGGTAGAATAATAGCGTATATGCTATAATACCAAGCAAGAAGGGGCGCTTCGGTTGCAAGCGCTTTATTTTATGGCACAAGACCCAACGAAAATTCGAAATATTGCTATTATTGCGCACGTTGACCACGGCAAGACGACGCTGGTCGATGGCCTGCTCAAACAGAGCCACACCTTTCGTGATAACCAGGCAGAAATGAGCCAGGACCTTATCATGGACAGCGGTGACCAAGAGCGTGAACGTGGCATTACCATCACAGCCAAAATTACAGCGGTTCAGCACGGCGACTACCGTATAAACATCATCGATACTCCCGGACACGCCGACTTCTCCGGTGAGGTCGAGCGTACACTGAATATGGCAGATGGCTGCCTGCTTATAGTCGACGCGCAGGAAGGACCGATGCCGCAGACGAAATTTGTGCTCGAAAAGGCGCTAGAGGCTGAGCTGACACCCATCGTCGTGATAAATAAGATTGATAAGTCCGGGTCGAGGATTGCCGCCGTCGAAGACGAACTAGCCGACCTTTTTCTCGAGCTCGTAGTGCACGAAAGCCAGCTACACTACCCGGTGTACTATGCTATCGGCCGCGAAGGTAAAGCATGGGCCAAACCACCGGTGAGCCCAGAAGATCCGGCAGACCTCAGCTCGATTTTTGATGCCGTCATCGAGAATATACCTGCTCCGGTCATAGAACTCGACAAACCATTTCAGATGCTCGTCACGGCGCTGGCGTGGGATAACTTCAAGGGCAAATACGCCATCGGCCGTATCAGCCGCGGCCGCGTCAAGGCTGGAGACCAAGTCGCATTATGCAAAAAAGACGGTTCAATAGCTAAAGCCAAGGTGGAACTGGTTTTTATGAGCCAAGGCGTATCGAAATACGAAGTTGCTGAGGGTGTAGCAGGTGATATCGTGCAGCTGACCGGCATCGGAACAGCGCAGATAGGCGAGACTATCGCCGATGCAGCAGAGCCAGAAGCGCTGCCGACTATAGAGGTAGAAGCACCGACGCTGCGCATCTATCTCGGTCCCAACACAAGCCCATTCAAGGGCCGCGAGGGCGAGTTCAGTACCTCAAGGCAGATTAGCGAACGGTTGCAGAAAGAACTTGAAACGAATGTCGGACTCCAAGTGAGCGATGACGGCATCGGATTCACCGTAGCGGGTCGCGGAGAGTTGCACCTTGGCGTGCTTATCGAGACGATGCGCCGTGAGGGCTTCGAGTTTGAAGTCGGTCGCCCGCAAGTCGTCACACATGTGGAAGATGGCAAAGAAGTTGAACCAATTGAGGAAGTTATTATCGAAGTCCCAGCCGAGCAGGTCGGTACTGTGCAGATGGAACTAGGCCAGCGTCGTGCCACACTCAAAGAACAATTCGCCAGCCCCAAGGGCGTTACGAAACTTATCTATGAAATGCCAACACGAGCACTGCTTGGTATGCGTAATATCTTGCTTACGAATACTAAGGGCACCATCGTTATGAACAGCCTCGTCACTGGTTATGCCCCCGTTGGCACGGCACTTGATCAGCTGCGTAATGGCGTGCTTATATCATTCGAGACAGGCGTGTCGACGCCGTATTCTTTGCAGAACGCCGAAGCGCGCGGCACGACCTTTATCGGGCCGGCCGAGCAAATCTATGCTGGACAAATTATCGGCCTCAATACTCGTCAAGAAGACATGGAGATAAACGTTTGTAAGGCAAAACATCTGACTAACATGCGCTCATCGAGCTCAGACGGTGTCGTCCAGCTGGTGCCGCCGACCATTTTTAGCCTCGAACAATGTCTCGATTTTATCGAAAATGACGAGCTACTCGAAGTCACACCTAAGAACCTTCGCTTGCGCAAAAAAGAACTCGACCCCACCAAACGCAAGCGCCAAAAATCTAGCTAAGCGCCGATCTGACCATTTCAGGTTCATGGGGGATTGCTGTTACGGAGTGGCGGGTGTTGAACTGGCGCTTGGCATATCCTGCACGGGCGATGGTTCGGATATAGTTATCGGCTGATAAGTGATTGTCGAGTCCGAAGTGGTGCCGTCTGCGTCAGTGTTGCTCATATGCTGCAAGCGGTAATCCTTCGTATCGAACCAGACATAACTGGTGCCAGTCTGTGATGGGTCAATCACCTGATATTTAAAGCAGGTTAGTTTACCACACGCCTCTGTACCGAGTTTCTTGAAGGACGTGGTTGGTTCGGTGGCCCCTGCCGGCAGCTTGGTATCAAACGAGATGTCTCTGGTCGGGTTGGGCGGTATCACGCTCGAAGGTGTGCTTGTGCCGTATTTCAACCACACGCCACTGTCCGCTTCTTTCATGTAAGTTACGCCATTTAACCTTATAAAATCGGTCTGGCTTCCGGCGCTCGTCATGCTCATCGAGGTATTGCCCTTGCCGTCGTTCAGCATGGTTATCATTTCGCTGCTGCCCGAAGTGCCTTTGGTCGAGCTGGAGACGAATTTGTACGAGTTGCCTGAAAGGCTGAAGTTGCTGGCGAATTTACAGAAGTCCTTATCGCCGTACAGTTTATTACATTCGTCGCTGACAGCACTACTGACAGCTTTGTTTGAGGTGCTTTTTGTTGGTGCATCGCTTCGGCCGAATTGCCAATAGGCTCCGCCTGCCGCTATGATTACGAGCAGGATGACAGCTAACAAAGTTTTTTTGCCGAGCCCCCGTTCATCGCCCAAGAATGATTTTTTCATACCAAAACCTCCATCTTAGTGGTGTTCTCAGAATATTCCCAGTATCATACGACGTCAATGAGACATATATCACGTCGTTTTGAGGCAATGAGACAATGGCCTAAACACGGACTGTTATGGCTACCCGTGTGGGCTCTACAACGCAGCGCCTTGGGTGGCACCGTGGTTGGTTTGGGCGTCGTATAGGTCGTTGGCGGCATTCAGCATGGTGACGTAAGAGTTGACAGTCAGCCCAGCCTGGGCTTTTACGCCATTACAGCTCATGGTGCCGATGCCGGATAATGCATCGTTCAGCTTTTGAGCATATCGTTCGTCGATAGTCACATGCCCATCCTCGTGAGCCTTTAGACTGACGGAGAAATCATTCCAATGTGATGCAAGCGAAGTGGGCGTTGAGCTATTCTGTACGAAAAGCGGCAAAAACTGGTTGACGTGCATTCCTACCTGTATGTTCGTGAGGCGACAGGCATCTTCGCCGATTAGCTCAGTGTTGTATTGCCAGCTCAGGCGGTAGCTTGTCGTAGCTTGGTAGTTACCGATTGGCTTGCGATAAGGGCAGTCTGTAATCATCGTACGCAAGCTCGATAGGCTCGTGCCATATACCTGATAATAAGTGGGGGTATCGACTATAGAAGTCAACCCGGCAGGTTCGCCTGACAAGTCGATTGCGTTCGGCAACTGGTAGCCCTGGCTGGTGCACGTTGCAGGCGCTTGTACGCTAATGGTTTGGGTGTCTGCGGGGCCGGGTGCAGAAGCGGATGCGGTATATGCTTTTACTTGCGTCGCTGGATGTGTCGGTGTAGTTCCTGAAACGGATGCTGGTAACGCTGCAGCCGTATCTGGCCAGGCGAGGAGGCTCAATCGAGTTAGATTGATAACGAGCGTCAACGCAATGGCAAAGAGAATAACGACGTCTCTTCGACGTCTAGTGCTTCGAACATTAGGAATAATTGGCACGTCTTTGACGTACGCTGTGCCTCCGAATTTCATCCCAAACTCCTTTGACACCCAAGTGTCTATGTTATATTATAGCAAAATAATACAAAAAAGTCAATTTTATGGTTTCCATACGTTGTTCTCTGTGCTACACTTGTGCTAGAAGAGCACCATAACCGTTATCAAATCCGTAGAGAAGAAAACTTATGATTACTATTTATTACAGTCGAGCACGCGAACGGGCTCTGTTAAAATTAGCTGAACCGAAGGCAGGAGCGTGGATAGTTGCTAGTGATCCGACCGAGGCATACTCGTTATTGTTACCCGGAGGGCAAAGAAATCGCCACTGAACCGCTCTTGCTGGCCTATACGTCGGACTATTTATTTACCATCGGGCGTATCGAAACTAAGATTCTCTACAACCTGACGCACGACCGCGTCGAGTTTGTGACCACGCAAAAAACGAAGACCGTGCTCCAAATATTAGCGGGCATAAACTCGAGCTACGAAAGGGAAATTACGCGCGTATCGCGGCGCATCCTGCAGCTGCGCGCCAAAATGCGCCAATCTATCCTCACGACCCGTGAGTTTGTCGGCATAATCGAACTTGAAGAAGATCTAAATGAGTTCCTGTCTGCACTGCAGCCCCAAGCACTACTGTTCAATTCGTTGCTGAGCGGTAAATATCTGCGCTTGTATGAAGAAGACAAAGACATTATTGAGGACATAGAGCGAGGTACCGACGAGCTGATTACTCAGACGCAGGGTCGCCTACGGACGCTTGTCAACATGCGGCAAGCCTATGACGCTATTGCCACGACAAACTTGAATAACACCTTCAAGCGGCTGACCTCGATAGCCATATTCCTGACCATACCGACCATTCTTGGCGGCTTGTGGGGGATGAATGTGCCGGTGCCATTTCATAATCAAGCCCATGGCTTTTTGTTCGTTATCGCCATCACGGCTGTATGTATGGGGCTGGCCGTCGCTTTTTTCCACCGAAAAAAATGGCTCTAGTGCCGCGCTTAACGCTAGGCTTAGCAACCTGTATACTTGGTAAAAGATGAAACTTAAACTCCATTCACACTCACCGCTGAGGATATTTGCGTTTTCAGGGCTTGCGACCGTTGCCACACTGTTTGGTGTATTTTTCGGTATGGGTTTGAGCGCACTTTATGTCGTACTGATACTAATCGTCGTCGAGATTACATTCAGTTTCGATAACGCTATTATAAACGCCAAAGTGCTTGAACGACTGAGCCCGTTCTGGCAGCAGCTTTTTCTGACGCTTGGTATCGTTATAGCTATCTTCGGTATGCGAGTTCTGTTCCCGATAATCATCGTTTCTATCACCGCGCATCTCGGTTGGGGGCAGGTGATCGACTTGGCGCTACATCATCCCAAAGAGTATGGCGAGCATCTCGAGGACGCCCACGCCATGATAGCTGCGTTCGGTGGCGCCTTTTTGCTCATGTTGGCTTTCCAGTTTTTCTTTGATGATGAACGCGATGTATTGTGGCTGAAACGTCTTGAAAGTCGCATGCAACAGCTCAACCACTGGGCTTGGGCACCCCTTGTGACGAGTATTATCATGGGTTTCGTATCTTTTCTACCGGTGAATGACCACGCAAGGCAGACCATTATCGCGGGGGCGCTCGGCACACTGACCTACGTCGCCATACAGTTACTGGTGCATTGGATGGAGTGGCTGCAGGGCAGACGCGGTGATACAAATGGCGGTATACAAGTTGGCATGGCAGCCTTCGTCACTTTCATATATTTGCAAATTCTTGACGCCAGTTTTTCATTCGATGGCGTCATCGGCGCGTTTGCCATTACCAGCGATATCGTATTAATCGCCGCTGGGCTCGGCATCGGTGCCATCTGGGTCCGCTCATTGACCGTGTACATGGTACGCAAGAAAACACTCGACAGTCTGATATACGTCGAGCATGGCGCACACTACACAGTATTCGTACTGGCGATAATCATGCTTTCAAGCGCCCTCTTTAAAATTCCTGACGTCGTGCCCGGCTTAACAGGGCTCGGTATAATTGCTGCTTCGCTGGCAGCTTCCTTACGCGTCCGCCGCCTGAAATCTTAATCGTGCGTTGCAAAAAACCAAATGGGTTTACAATGGAAATATAACCAAGGAGCAAACGCATGGATGAAATCATAGTTGTCACAACCAATGAATTACCAGGTTACAAGGTAGAAGAAGTGTATGGTGAGGTCTTCGGCCTCATCGTGCGTAGCCGCAACATGTTCAGCAATCTGGGCGCTAGCTTCAGGACGATTTTTGGTGGCGAGGTCAAGGGCTATACCAGGCTACTGTCCGACAGTCGGGAGCATGCTCTAGCCCGTATGCGTGAAGCCGCCAAAGCCAAAGGCGGCAATGCCGTGCTGATGATGCGCTTTGACAGTGGCGATATCGGCCAGGTCATGAACGAAGTCGCTGCCTACGGCACAGCTGTCCGGGTCACGAAACAATAACCGCTAGGCTAACGTCATTTTACCAAGGGTGATGATGTGGTGTTTGCGGTAGTTATCGAACGCTGCCTTGTCGCTGCCATTTTTGCGGATAAAGGCACTCATTTTTTCTGAACCGATAAAGTGCGGAAGCATGACATACGAGGCGCCGTTCTGGTAAAGTGCCGCGGCATTATCATAGTCAGTCGCATGGCAGATAAATATGCCTTCTGGGTTTTTCGATAGGTAGTATTTGAGCAACTGAGTGTTGGTGGTGTGCCCCGGCAGAACGCTGACGACCATCTCGGCCTTGCTGATGCCGAGCTCTTCGAGCAGCTCGTAGTCAGTGGCGTCGCCGTAGGCATGGTGGATGTGCTGCCGCTCTAGTGTCTCGATAACCTCTGGGTCATAATCTATAACGACATACGATTTACGCATATCGCGGAAAGTGTTGACGAACTCATGACCACCCTTGTGGTAACCGAATAGGATGAGTTTGTAGTCAGGCGATTTGCCACCATCTAGTTTGACAGATTTACGCTCAAATATGCTTAGCCAACGCGCCAGAACCCTGAACAAATCGTCATCATACTTCATTAGATACGACGAAATAGCTATGGTGATAAAGGCTGTGAGAGTTAGTATATTCATCAGACGATTCGTGGCGAAGCCTTCTGCCACGGCCACTGCCATCATGATAATAGAGAATTCACTAATCTGAGAAAGATGTGAGGCGACCTTGAAACCAGTTTGCTTAGTGTAGTGCAACAGCCCGAGTCCAGTAGAGACGCTGAGTGGCTTGATGAATATGGCGATAGCAGAGAGAAGTAGAGCGGGTAATAGTGCGCCTTTGATGCCGCTCAGTGTCATGGTACCACCGAGTCCGATGAAAAAAAGCAGTAAGAAGAAATCACGAAGCGGTCGTAGCCTCGTGCTGATTTCTTGGGCGTATGGCAGGGAAGCAAGCGTGACACCGGCAAACAGCGCGCCGACCTCTATAGAAAAGCCAGCAACCTCGAACACGGCAGCGACACTGAATGCCCAAGCCAATGCGAAGGTAAAAAGAAACTCTTGGTTAGTGGCAAAGAATTTGACGAGTCGCGACATCACGAACCAACCCATGAAGGTCATTACTGCGGCGAGGAGGAGACCTTTGCCGATGAGCGCGTACAGTTGCTCGGAACCACCACCGTTTTTGGCCGTCGCGAGAAACACGAGCGCTAGCGTGGCCGTAAGGTCCTCGAGCAGCAAAATACCAACCGTAATCTGGCCGTATAGACGGTGTTGCTCACGCTCGTCGACTAGACTCTTGATGACGACGATAGTGCTACTGAACAGCATCGCTACGGCGAGAAGGACGGTTTCGGTAGAACTGAGTCCGAGCACATTGCCGGCGCCGTAGGTGATGCCGCCGACGAGCAATACATTGAGTAAAAACACGAGGAAGACCGGCTTGCCAGTGCGGCGGATAACTCCGACGTTCAATCCAAGGCCGACGATGAAAAGAAGCAAGGTGATGCCAATCTGACTGAATGAGTCAAAGGCAGCGTGGTTATGGATGAGGTTCAAAAATGCTGGGCCACAGATAATGCCTGAAAGTATGTAACCGATAATTAGAGGCTGCCGCATGAGGCGCATGGCGATAGATACGCCGGCGGCTACGGCGAGAACTGCAGCAAGCTGGAGAAATATAGTAGATTCCATTGCCTATATCTTCGCATATCGCTTATGTATTCGGCAACCTGAGCTTCATTCTGCGTTATACTGATGCTGTGGCGAGAAGACATATCTTTATGCGTAATGTGAATGCCCGCGATTCGCTAGATCTATTTATCGTATCTGCGGCTAGTAGCATATTGCTACTGCGCTTCTATTTGCATATAACCGGATACCCGACCGTTGGAGGCACGAAATACCACATCGCCCACATACTCTGGGGTGGGCTTTTCATGTCGATTGCGTTTGTAATCAATTTTTCATTTCTGGGTACACGTGTGCAAAAACTCGTAGCGCTACTCGGGGGCATCGGCTTTGGCATCTTCATCGATGAAGTCGGTAAATTCATCACGAGAGACAACGATTATTTTTTCCGTCCGGCTGTCGGTATTATATATGCGGTGTTCGTGGTGTTGTACTTGGCAATAACATTCTTGACTCGTGAGCAGCGCTTATCCAGCCAAGAATATCAGCTGAATGCCCTCCGGCAGCTCGAAGAAGCCATCCGTAACAATATGGACGTGCATGAGCGTGCCGCAACCCGCGAACTACTCATGCGAGCCAAGCAGTCAGACCTGTTGACGAAGCGTCTGCATAGCTTGTTATACGAGCTACCTGTGTCTCCGTCAGCCAAACCAGGCCCCATCATGCGTTTTCGTCGAGCAGTAGCAAGCGGCTACGACCGTCTCTGGCGAGCTAGGGGCTCGAGTATAGTCGTGCGATGGTTCTTTGTGCTAGAATCGGTACTTTTCATCGTTGCTGTACTCGGTGCGGTTTACAATAATTTCGATAATGTTCGTGACTTTTTTGCGGGCCATACAGATTATGGCCATAGTCTCATCGCTGGTCAATTCGCGTCGACAATCATTGCCGCCAGCTTTGTTTTGATAGGGCTTCGGAAGCTGCGTGGCTCTCGCCTGGAAGCCTTTGAGTGGTTTCGTAAGGCCACACTCGTTAATCTGTTGCTAACAGAGTTCTTTATCTTTGGCCGTATCCAGTTTCAGGCTATGCCGAGCTTTATCTTTAATCTTTTGCTCTTGACGCTCATCAATGCTGCCATTGGTCAGGAAAGACGATATCTCAAGAATGATGAAGTGATATCTACTGAGCGTCAGCCGCAAACAGCCGATAAATAACTTGCCCATAGCGCTTAGTCAAATCGTGCGTGCCGAGAAACTGGTGTAGCGTAACGTTATCCTGCGCTGCAAGCAGCTCCACATTGGCGCTAATCACAACTTGGTCTAGGGTGCCATAGCAAACATCTATCGGTAAGCTGAGCTTCGCTACGTCATCCAAGACAGTTTGCTTTTCGACGCATTCTTTCAAGGTGCGCATAAACGGCACCCATGTATCGGGCTGTTTTATGACACTGCGCGGTAGCGGTGCGACATACATGAGCTTACGGAAGGTATCTGGCGTGATGCGGGGGCTACTACGCAGGTACTTGTATAGTAGCAACAACATACCCGTTAAAGTCCGCACACCTCGTTTTGTGATGCTATCGAGCGGCGGATACACCGGGGGGCTTAGGAGAATAAGGCGTCGCAGATGCTCCTCGTGTTCAGTCGCGTAGCGAGCGGCCAGAAAACTACCGAGCGAATGGCCGATGAGAATGAAATCTTGTCCAAGATGCAGTTTGTTGAGCGTACGATAGATGGCACGCATGTGATCATCCATCGTATAAGCTGCCCATTCAGGCTTTGGAGATTGGCCGAACCCTAAAAGTTCGATGGTGATGCAGTGAAAATCTGGCTCCAAGTAGGGCAGTACCTTGCGCCAGTCGTCGCTGCTAGCTGCGATGCCGTGCAGTAGCACTACGATGGATCCGTCCGGTTTGCCGCTGTGCCTTACATTCAAACGATAGGGTCGCCCGAGTCTTTTGTGCCAGAAATAATCAAAAGTCATGATACCTCTAGCATACCCGTGAAGCAATCACATCTGCAAATGCCAGGTGCATGTATATTAAGCACTAGTTTATTTCGTATTATTACAAATTGTCAGTAATTTTGGTTACATACAAAAAGTTTCACCTGCGCTAATATAAACATGGAAATAGATTTTCCATTGAAAAGAGCCGAAAGTACCGGCTCTTTTAAGATGTCCAGGCATTTTTAATAAAGATCAATATCCTCCTCGCCATCTTGAACTGAATTCAAAATGGATTTCCTTTCTCTAAAGCCGATGCAACGCATCGTTGCTAGTGGACTTAATTGATTTTTCGATTATGTTCCTTGGCAGATTTCGCAGAGGCCGGTGAGTTCTATCTGGTGGGTTTGCAACTGAAAGTTTCGGCGGGAGGCCAGTTCGTGCAGACGCTTCTCTAGAGCTTTGTCTTCTGGCAGGGCGATACTGGCACCGCATTGGCTACAGGTGGCATGGTGGTGGTGCTCAAGAAAGGGTTCGCCCAGTTCCAGACGATACTTCCAGCCAGTTGGGATGCGTACGATTATACCGAGCTGTTCAAATATAGTTACCGTCCGATAGACACTCGCACGATCAAACTTTTCACTAGCTTTCACTAGCTCGCTCATGCTTAGGCTTTTGTGATGTTGCAGCGCGTTGAAAACCTCTTGACGTGGTTTAGTAACGCTCAGACCAGCTGCTTTCAGTGATTTCTCGAAGATAGTTTGACTACTCATGCTGCAATTTTACTACAGATTGCGACATATTTGCAAAAATGTCATCCATACATTAGCATTACCCACATGATTGTATTTCTTTTGACTGTAGTTGCCGCCTTTGCGGCGTGGCTGGGCGGATATGCGGCGCTTCGTACTCGTAAACAACTACATCTAGCTATGGCACTGACAGCTGGGCTCGTGCTTGGTCTAGTCGCGTTCGATTTGCTACCGGAGATATTCCAGGCTGCTGAGAGCCAAAAACTCGACGTCGTCTGGCCTATGGTAATGTTTGCCGCCGGCTTTCTCTTTTTCCATATCGCTGAAAAGCTTATTCTGGTACATGAGCACGCCGAGACCGACTACGGACCACACACGCACCCCAAACTCGGCTTCGCCAGGGCAATCGCACTCTCTGGTCACAGTTTTTTTGACGGCCTGAGTATCGGTGTCGCGTTTCAGGTGAGTGCAGCGGTAGGCATCGCCGTCGCGCTCGCTGTCGTCGGACACCGTTTTGCCGATGGTTTCGATACGGCGAACTTCATGCTACTACACAAAAATAAGGTCGGACACATCAAAAAGTTCATGGCAGTGGTTATAGTCATGCCGATATTCGGTGGTCTGGCGAGCCTTCTTGTAAACTTCTCGGAAGGGGCGCTGGCAATATACCTGGGGCTATTCGCCGGCATACTCATGTATATAGCAGCCAGCAATATTTTGCCGCAGGCTCATGCAAAAAAGACATCGTATAAGGCTATGGCACTGACCGTCTTTGGCGCCACATTCATGCTCGTCGTCACTCGGTTTGTCTAAACTATCTGCTACACTAGAGCTATGGAAGTAGTGGTAATTCTTTTGGGGGTTCTGGTGGTCGCGCTCATAGGCGTGCTGCTATTTGTGCTGCTGCGCAAACCAGCCGGTAGTGGCGAGAGTGCCTTGCTCATTAAGGAGGATTTACGTGGTTTATCAGATGACATCACAAAGCTCAAAGACGGGCTTCAACAGCAGCTGACTGACCAGCTCGGCACTAGTAATAAACAGATGTCGGTTCAGTTTCAGGCTAGTGCCAAGATTATAAAAGATGTCACCGAAAAACTGACCGAGCTCGATCGGACGAATAAGAACGTCGGCGACATCGCCGGGGAGCTAAAAATGCTACAAAACGTGTTGCAGAACCCAAAGCAACGCGGCGTCATCGGCGAATTCTATCTCGAGCAAATTCTCAAAAACACCCTACCACCTGGCGCCTATCAGTTGCAGTATAAACTGGGAGAGGGCCTCATCGTTGATGCTGCTGTCATCCTCGATGACAAAGTGCTGCCACTCGATAGCAAATTCAGCCTCGAGAATTACAACCGCCTGCTCGAAGCTGATACGCCAGAACTGCGAGAGTCTCTCGCCAAGCTTTTTAAGGAAGACCTCAAGCGCCGCATCGATGAAACCGCCAAATACATCAACCCAGGCAAAGGCACACTCGATCAGGCGCTCATGTTTATTCCGAGCGAGGCTATCTACTACGATTTGCTGGCCAATAAAGTCGGCCTTGGCAACGTGAGCGGCCGCAACCTCATCCAGTACGCCAGCGAAAAGAAAGTCACCATCGTCGGACCAAGTACGCTCAGCGCTATGTTACAGACCATAGTGCAGGGCCTGCGTAGTATAGAGATACACAAAGACACCGAGAAAATCCGCAAAAACATCGAGGCTCTCAGCAAACACCTCATTGCCCACAATGCCTACATGCAGAAACTCGGCAGTAGCCTCGGCACCACCGTTGGTCACTACAATACGACCTACAAAGAGCTTGGTAAAATCGACCGAGACATCGTGAAAATAACTGACTCTGAAGCCAGTGTCGAACCGCTGCTCCTCGATAAGCCTCAACTCGACGAATAAATTATTGTTCTGCGTTTTGCGCTAAGACTGCCGATAGTGGATCAATCGCTGTTTCTACCGTCTCGGCTGTCGTCGGGGCATCTTCTATCGGGGCATCTATAGCGGCATTTGGCTCTGACTCTGGCCGGTGCCAAGGGTCGCCGTAAATAGCGCCACCTACATTAATACAGAGGCCAAATACAGCGGCACCCAGCAAGGGGGATGCATGATTTGGGTAAACTTCTGCAAGAGCCGCTCCCGTCACCGCTGCGGTAATCCCGGAACCAACTAACCATCGGGCAACTCGATCTCGACTAGTTGAGGGTACTTTTTGTTCCGTCGTATCAGCATTCTTTTCGGCCGTATTTATATCTTCCATTAACTTTATTATAACGTAGACGAGTTTAGGGAATCAAATGAGTGACCGGTATTGAAAACTTGCAGGATCGAGTATTAGCTGGTTCTGCTATGAGCAGTTAGTATAGGCGAGTAGTTAGTCGTCGCGGGTATAAATATCGCGAGTATAAACCTTGTTTCGGACGGGTTCGAGTTCGGCGGATAGTCTATTCGCGATGATACTGTCTGAACGTAATATGAAATCCTCGAGTTTCCGTATGACTTCAAATGACTTATAGGTCTTCTCATGTAGACTGGGCTCGAAGATGACGATTTTGATACCCACAGTTACAAGATGTTCGATGACGCTGCTGATAGCCGAATCACGAAAATTATCGGAGCCAGCCTTCATTGCGAGGCGATACACACCGACCGTCTGGGGTTTTCGTCGAATAATCGTATCAGCGATGTGTTTGATGCGTGTGTCGTTCGAAGTGATGATGGATCGAATAAGCGTGCTCGGGACGTCTTCGAAATTGGCGTGCAGCTGTTTGCTGTCTTTGGGGAGGCAATAGCCACCGTAGCCGAACGACGGGTTGTTATAGTAATCGCCGATTCGCGGATCAGTCGAGATGCCTTTAATGATTTCGCCGGTTTCTAAGCCCTTTAGCTCGGCATACGTATCGAGCTCGTTGAAAAAGGCTACGCGCATCGCCAGGTAGGTATTAGCAAACAGCTTTATGGCCTCCGCTTCTGTCGGCCCCGTGAAGATAACGGGTATGTTTTTTTTGAGGGCTGCCTCGCTTAAGAGTTTCGCAAAAGTACGAGCTTCTTCAGATGTATCGCCGATGACGATGCGGGACGGGTAGAGATTGTCATAAAGTGCTTTGCCTTCGCGCAAGAACTCGGGCGAAAAGAATAGGTGGATACCGGCGTGTCTCGCTCGCATGCCAACCGTGAAACCGACTGGTATGGTCGATTTGATGACAATGGTTGCATCGGGGTTGCTGTGCGATGCATCAGCGATAAGGCTTTCGACGATGTTCGTATCGAAATAATTCCGCTCCGGATCGTAGTTTGTCGGTGCGGCGATGAGGATGTAAGCAGCATCTTTGTACGCTACGAGAGAGTCGGTTGTCGCACTGAGCTGCAAATCGCACTCCGCCAGATAGGTTTTTATCTCTGGGTCATCTATGGGTGAATGACGATTATTGATGAGTGACACACGCTCCTTGTCGATATCGAGCAGCGTAACGGTGTGGTTTTGAGCAAGTAATACGGCGTTCGCCATGCCGACATAGCCCGCTCCAACAACGGTAATCTTCAGCCTCTTTTCGTCCTTAGTCGGCATGGCAGATAGTATAGCATGGTGGAGCAGCCGATGACTGGATTTACCAGAGGTAAACCACGCGAATAGCGGGCTGATTTACTTATTCAGAACTTATGTCCGAAGTACCGACGAGGTTAGCTCGCGATGGGCAAGGGCAGCACACTCGGCCTTGGCATCGGCGTACATCATTTGTTCTGGTGGTGTCTTTTGCGTCCAGGCAGATGGACCGCGCAGGGCGCCGACCACGCCAAGCTCTCGGGCAACTTTCAGATATCGGATGGCATCGATGACGACACCGGCGCTATTCTCACTGTCTTGGACCGAAAGTTTCATGTCCATAGTAACTGGCGCGCCGCCGAAGCCCTTCAGCCGGATATTGAAATAGGCGACTTTGTTGTCTTTGAGGTAGGGCAGGTAGGTACTCGGTCCAGCGAAAAGGCTGTGCTCTGGCACGGGGATGCCACGGAGATCATTCTGCGCGCGTATGACGTTCTCTTTGCTGATTTTTTTGTTGGCCAGCCGCGATTGTACCATCATATTATTGAAGTCAGTATTGCCGCCAATGTTAATTTGCTGGTGAAACTCTACTTCCATGCCACGGTCAAAGGCGAGCTCTTGGAGCACCTGGCTGACGACGCTGGCACCGACTTGGCTGCGCATGTCGTCACCAATGAGAGGTAGCCCACCTTTGATGAACTTCTTCTCCCACTTCGGGTTGGAAGCGATGAATACAGGGATGCAGTTCAGGAAGGCGACCCCGGCATCGATGGCACATTGCGCGTAGAACTCGGTCGCTTCCTGAGATCCAACCGGCAAGTAGTTTATGAGGATGTCGGCTTTGCTGTCTTTGAGTGCCTTTACGACGTCAACTGGCTTTGCTTTGGCGACGCGGAAGCCGAGGTCTTCTGGCTGTTCCTTCATGTAATCAGACACACCATCGAGCGGATGACCCATTTGTACGATCGGGCCGGCCGGCACATCCTCTTGAAAAACGCGGGCACAGTTAGGTTTGGCAAAGATTGCCTTGCCTGTCGGTTTGCCGACTTTGCGTGGGTCGACGTCGAAAGCCGTAACGACTTCAATATCACTGGTTCGATATCCTCCGATGTCAGCGTACATGACACCTGGGACATTATCTTCTTGGTGTTCTTTATAAAACTCAAAACCTTGGTACAATGACGAGAAACAGTTACCAACCCCAATGATAGCCACTCGAATAGAACGTTTATTTGTCATAAATATCTCCTTCACCTTGTATTGTAGGCAGTGCATAAAGCATAAGTCCAATACATAGTATTTACATTTGTTATAATAAAAATGTATGGATGACCGACTACAGAAATTCGCTGCCATCGTCGAGGCAGGCAGTTTTACGAAAGCCGCCCGGACGTTGCATATTTCGCAGCCAGCCTTGAGTGTGGCCGTCTCCAAGCTCGAAAAATCGTTAAAAATTAAATTGCCTCACTCAGCCGGCCGACAAGGCATCGTGCTGAGCGCGGCGGGCCGTGTCATGTATGCCGCCGTACTAGAATACCGAGCCGTCGAGCATAACCTCCAGTCACAGCTGGCAAACCTGAGCGAGGAAAAGATTCAGCTCCATATCGGGCTTATCGATAGCGTTGCCGCTCTGCTCTGTGCACAGGAAGAACCGCTTCGGACGCTCGAAAAACAAACTGAACTCGGTCTGTACGTAGCGAATTCGGAAAGTTTACGTTCGGCAGTGCAGAACGATACGCTCGATCTGGCG
>CAJDUE010000014.1_pt1 | contig 19062 bp, 19 predicted proteins | sample 7390401 | NCBI WGS metagenome assembly CAJDUE01 (sample SAMEA7055667, study PRJEB34461) | soil metagenome | biome: terrestrial ecosystem; feature: Peninsula; material: soil | place: Antarctica | collected 2016
GGCAGCTGGCCAGCCGTACAACTGGCTCTTCATCGGTCTCGATGTCACGAGCAGCCTACTGATGGTTTACGTCGCTTACGTGTCATGGAAAAAGTACCGAGACCAGCCGTGCTTCCGCCCGCTGGCAATCATTTTGGTCTCTGTGGCACTTTTCGGCATCGGCACGTCCGTCGATGCACTGCTACCTGAACGATGCGTGCCCGGTCTACAGCAGTGCCAAAGTTTCCGAGTCGATCATCTGCTGCTCATCCATGGCATCTTTAGCATCGCCGCCTCAGTTGCCCTCTTCGTCGGACTCGTCGTAGCCTGGCTACGGCAGCGCTCAAACCTGCTGCTCGGCAGCCTGCTGTACGGCTATGCCATTTTTGGACTGGTCTCACTTATCGAGGCGACTTTGCCCGGACATATTGGTAATTGGTCACAGCATTACTACATCACCCTCTGCAGCATCTGGCTGGCAGCTGTCCCCTACACTCTCGCACTGCTATCTCGGCCGACCACGCCGGTACAAAACGAAGAGTAATCTTGATTAATGACCTGTTAACAGCGTTTATGTCCTCCGTTGAATGTTATGAAGGTGCCAAAGCGGCATTTTTCCTAGATGGCCGCAGAACTATCGCTATAGGGAAATTATGTCAGATTGAGCAGTCGAGCCATTCAGCCTCCAGAATGAATAGTTTGGCCTGAGTAGGCTGCCTCCCACCCCAAACTCGGATGGAGCTTTACTGCTACAATGAGCTGGAGTCACAAAAACTATGACATGGCAAATCGCTATCACCTTGCAGGTGCTCGTCAGTTCATTCATGACGCTTTTCACACGCCGCTTGACCCTTTCGGTACGCAACGTGTTTTTCGGCATAGGTGTGCTGTCATATTTCATGGTAGCGGTCATGGGCTTTATCTATTCCCTGGCCTATCACCACGGGTTGCCGGTGGCACCAACCGCGAGAACATGGCTGTACATACTAATCGAAGGCTTCTGCATACCTTCGGCCTGGCTGATGCAGTACAAAACCATCAGCTACGTCGGCGCGGGTAATGCAGTCATCGTCAGCACGATAAATACAACTGCCACCGCACTAATGGGCATCCTCTTTTTGCACGAAGTTCTCACCCCAGTCTTTGTGGTTGGTGGAGTTTTGATACTAGGCAGCGCACTGGCATCCCTGCATCTCTCGCCCGATGTCTCACACCACCCACAAGTAACTTTCCGCCGTAAATTGCTTTTCGCCTCGAGCGGTGCACTGTTTTTTGCCATCGGTATGTTCGCCGAGAAAATGGCGCTGAATACCCTCGAGGCGTACAGCTACTCTACCTTCGGTTGGGGCATGCAATTCGTTGTCATGACCGTGCTATTTCTGCTTTTCGGCAGGGCGGAGCTACCACACATTTCGAAAAGCGTCGTGTGCAAAGGCTTACTGCTCGGCACCATAACGAGCGTCGCAGGTGGCTTGTATATATATGCTCTCAGCATCGGCAACCTTAGCCACACTATCGTCGCGACCAGTGGCAAGATAGCCATCACTGTCTTTTTGGCAGCGGTATTTATGCACGAACGCAACAATCTCAAAGAACGCGTCGGCGCACTGCTCGTTTCCGTCATCGGCCTCTGGCTCGTCACCTTCGGCTAGCAGCCTACGTCGTTAAGCCCTTGCATCTCCTCGTGCAAGCACCGGGTTATAACTTATAGGTTAGCGCGTTTCATGTGAGGCCTGCTTTGCGATTTTGAGCTGTCTCCCTTGAAATAAGCTGCTCCTTTACGTATAATCTCATCAGTTATGCGGGTGTAGCTCAGTTGTTTAGAGCGCGTCCTTGCCAAGGACGAGGCCAGGGGTTAGAGTCCCCTCACCCGCACCATTAGAACCCCAAGCGTTTTTTGTCTAGAGAGCCTTCAAGCATTTGAGACCACTATGGTCTCTTTTTGTTATAATTGTGTGTATGAAATATGTTAATAAACTCTCGGTAAGAATAGTGATTGCTGTCGTGATTAGCTTTCTACTCGCTGGTGCAGCAACTAAAATTACCTACACTTGCCCGCCTATTGACGGTGCGGCAGGCTGCGTCTCGCACGACAAAGCAGTTATGCGCCCCAGCGACTTACTTAATAACAAACAGGATAGCCTAGTGCACTTTTCAGAAACTTTTATGATAGCCTCGCTTATCAGCTTTGCACTACTCGGTGTTTTGAGTTTGGCTGAAAAAAATAAAACCTAGGGTAGTAAGTCGTCGGCTAAATTGAAAACTTTGGCTAAATGCAATAACTGTAAATTATTCACCGTTTCAATGGCAGATGTTTGTAATGCGTCAACGATTCTGCGCCAAGGAAAGAGTCTTGCCCGGGATGGAAAGGGCCATTTATGTACAATGCCAGAGGCTTTATTAATCAGTAATGTAACTTAGTGAATAAGCAGCGGCGATAGGCAACCTTACCGTAAAGGTCGATTCTTTATGTAGCTTTGAATCTACTTTAATGTCACCACCGTGTAAATCAAGTATCTTTTTAGCCCAGTACAGACCTAGACCCGTACCATTAACGGCTATCGAAAGGGAGTTATCAATTCTAGAAAACTTTTTAAATAACCTATGGCGGTCTACTTTTCTTATACCAACTCCAGTGTCATGTACGGCAATCGTAGTAAACTCATCGTTTTGACTCATGTCGATCGTTACTTCGCTGCCAGGTTTAGAGTATTTACCGGCATTGTCGAGCAAATTTTCTAGTACCATACTCATCAATTTCCTGTCCATCATAGCAACCATTTTCTCGCGGGGTTTGTGAAGCAAGATCGTTTGTTCCCGCGTCTTAAATAAAACCGCCTGTTTCTCTACAACTGCATCGATTAGTTGCGTGACATCACAGGCCGACTTTTCTAAGTAGACCTTGCCGTCGTCCACCCTAGCGACCCGCAGTAGGTCCTCTATGATCTCGAGTTGCCGCTCGTTGCTTTTATAGACAATATTAACCATGTTCGTTTGGTCTTTCGACAGTTTGCCGACGTACCCCTGAGTTAACATAGCCGCGTATTGTTTTATGACCGTGGCTGGCGTACGAAGCTGATGAGACGCTAGAGCAACAAACTCATCTTTAGCACCATTTAGTTGCTTTAGCTTATCGCGTTCTTGTATAAGTGTTCTTGTTAGTTTTTCTGAATCACTTTTTAGCTTCTGCTGGGAGGTAATATCTTCCATAGCGAGCAATATGAGTTGCTTGCTATCAACTTGGCGAGCATTGAGTAGCATGGTTCTTTGCCCCAACACGGGAAAGTCGTGCGTTACCTTAAAATTATTAAATACCCTATGTTTTGGTAATATACGTTCCAGCAATTCCCGGAGCTCTGGTGCATTCCACTGATTATTACCAAGTTCATAGATACGTTTATCCTGAGTATCTCGTTTAAGGACTTTAAAAGTTCGATAAAACGCATGATTGGCCGTGACCACGTACAGTTCTTTGTCCAGAATTATAAATGGTTCTCGTACTGTTTCGGTGATTTCTTTGTAGTAAGAGAGCAGCTGCGTCAAGGCCTGTATGCGATTCTCTTGTTGAGCCACTTTATTATGGGTAGTTTTTCGTTGTCCTGTATGAATCATTGAAAACAATCATATCTCTATACTGGATCGGGTTGCATTCAGCACATTCGAGTTGGTGTAAAGTAATGGCTATACGTTGATACCATAACTATCGGGCTCCATTGTAAAGCTTGGCTGCCCTTTTGTCTGTAATATATCATTCACATAGTGCGGAACTGATGGGGACTCTAGCGGAGCTACAGAACCAAGTGAACCATTGGCTCAATGACTACCACTTCTTCCGTCCTCATCAGGCTCTAGGTTACCAAACCCCTGAGGAGTACTGTGCTACACTTGGTTTAACTATTCCACGCATGGAAGTGTCTACGATGTAGTGAGTAAGTGCATCTCTGTTCCTCTTATGTTATTGTGGTATTTGGTACTGAAAATATACAAGGTAGGCGCCAACGTTATGAAAACCCCGATGAGGGATTTTGTAATCTCATTCATACTTAGGTTAAAAATATAATGGAGCACAACATGAAGGTTTTTGGGCATAGAGGAGCAAGTGGATATAAGCCGGAGAATACACTCGCTTCATTCAGTAAAGCAATCGATTTAAAAGTAGACATGATCGAGTTGGATGTCCAAGTCCTCACGAGTGGTGAGCTGGTTGTAATTCACGACAATAAAGTTGACCGTACCACGAATGGCACCGGCTATGTAGCGGAGTTCACGATAGAAGAATTCCGAAAACTGGATGCCGGCAATGGTGAAAAAATACCATTACTCAGCGAGGTTCTAGATCTAGTGAATAAGGCTGTCCCAATCAATATTGAGCTGAAAGGACTGGGAGCTGCCGATAAGGTCGCAGAGATGATTGGACACTATACGAAAGATAACGGATGGAAAAGTGAATTGTTTGTTGTCTCTTCTTTCAATCATGTTGAACTACAACACTTCAAGACACTTATGCCCAACATTGCCATCGGCGCTTTGACAGCTGGCATCCCGGCTGATTATGCGGCTTTTGCTCAGAGGCTAGACGCATTTTCGGTAAACCCGAGTGCCGAGTTCATAACGCCAAGTTTTGTCAAAGATGCACATAGCAGAGGTTTGGAGGTGCATGTGTTTACCGTAGATGACGAGAGTGAAATCAAGCGCATGCAGGCTTTAGAGGTAGACGGCATATTCTCAAACTTCACCGACAAAGCACGCCAGTTTCTAGCATCATAGAGTTGAGACTCCCAGCTCATGGCTTGTCTAGGATTATAGAGCCCCTAACCCGCGCTGGCCATGGACCGATTCTCAGTATTTTCACCAGTGGTATAACTACGGTATACTATATGGGCTAAGAAGCGTTAGTAGCGTGGCTCTTTAGCTCAGTTGGTAGAGCAGAGGCTTGAAGAGCCTTGTGTCCCCAGTTCGAGTCTGGGAGGAGCCACCAAAGAAAATACCCCGAGCGAAAGCTGGGGTATTTTCTTTGGTGGAGGGAGTCTGGTGAGAACTGGTGCGTGGGAGGAGCCACATCTCCGTGCTACAATCCTCCATATGAGAACAAGCGCCGTTACAGTATATACAGATGCAGCCGGTTATTACGAGGTTGAAGTTTTTGATTACGCTGAGCCCAGAAGTGTAGTTATTTGCTCGCACGGTAACGGCGTTCGAAGATGGGACGGTGAGCATTTCTTCTACGCAGTGGCAGAACACTACCCAGACCGAGCCTTTCTGCTAGTCGACCAGAACCAGCCGTATCAAAATGGCTGCAAACTCAACGGCCTTGATGTCATGGTTGCCCGTGTACAAAGTCTAATAGATATCGCTCAGAGAGATTATCCGGGAAATCCAATTATCGTTATGGGACATTCAATGGGCTGCGGTGTTGCTGCTGAACTAGACTTAAGTGCTGTTGAGAAAGTCATCTTCGTAGCACCGTCAGCTGGTGACCAATCTGCCAAGTTATTTAAGCGTTACGGCGAAGACATCGCCGACGGCAAGGTTGTCACGAGTAGTGATGGCCTGACCAAATATGTGACAAAGAAATTTTATGATTCGGTACAAGGAATCGTTTGGGAAGATGAGTACAAGAAACTATTAGCCCATTACTCTTCCGTTCATGCGTTTGAGTCCGGCGACGAATCAATAGTCGGTGAGGAGAGGCTTGTTCACCGCACTATGCCGTTTGCTGGTTATAAGATCATACCCGGTGCTAAGCACAACTATACGGGGAAACCATTGCAACTCCTTTTTGCTGAGCTTGATTCGTTGTTATAGCGAACGGGCACAGCGAACAAACCCAAATATACGTCCCCAGTGAAACTCACAGAGGAGAAAGTGTCATCCCAGATGCAATTGTTCGTTTTCGGGCTAGCTGATGGCTGTGCCGAAGAGGTGGCCAATGCCATAGGTAACCAACATAGCCAGTAGGCCACCCGAAACCACGCGAATGATAGCACGTCGTCTCGATGATTCGCCGATGGTAGCGCTGAAATAGCCGGTCAAAAAGAGTGCCGCCGTCACTGATACGAGAGTCACGACGATGCGCCACTCTGCCGGAGCCAACACGACGCATAGCAATGGTATGAGTGCCCCGCCCGTGAACGATAGTAGCGATGCCACCGCAGCGTGCGTGGGGTTTGTCAGATCATCTTCATTAATATTGAGCTCAGCATCGAGATGGGCCTTCACTGGGTCTAGCGCAGTCAGCTCTTTGGCGACCAACTTTGCCGTTTGGGCGGAGATGCCCTTCGCCTCGTATATACCAGCGAGTTCTTCGAGCTCGCCGCCCGGGTCCTGACGCAGCTCCCGCCGTTCCTTATCTATATATGCCCGCTCGGTGTCACGCTGTGTACTGACTGAAACGTACTCGCCCACGCCCATGCTGAGTGCGCCTGCGACAAGGCCGGCCAGACCAGCAGTAAAGATAGCTCCCTTGTTGCTCGTCGCTCCGGCCACACCGAAGATAAGGCTGGCAGTACTGACGATACCATCATTGGCCCCGAGGACTGATGCCCTGAGCTTGTTTAGCATAACGCCCGGAGCATCACTTGATTTTTGTTCTTTGTTCGCCATACTTACTCCTTTATTTCACTCCATATTGTATCAACAAACTCGAGCATGCCTCTGTCGGCCGGCTCACAATTTAGTTTTAGGAACTCCTCTTTCGTGACGAACCGGATTGCTCGTATACCATCATCTTTAGGCTGAAGATGGTCGCATGTCTCTATAGTAGCCTGCGCCACGACACGAAACACGTGCCAGCCACCTCTGTCTACTCCCCGAAACGTAAATGTAGTGGGGCCTACCATGCGAAGCACGGCTCCCATTTCTTCATCGATTTCCCGGCGCAGACATTCCTCGAAAGTTTCGTCGTGTTCCCAGCCACCACCCGGCAATTCAGCTTTGTCGTATTCGTTGACGACGATAGCGAGTCTGTTCTGATCGTCAAAGATAAGCGCCTTGACCGCTACGCGGTAGAACGGTGACGGTAGGTCATGGAGATTAGTAGCGGACGGTGACATATGGAGAGCCTATTTCTCCTTCGCCATGAACGCCTTGACGCTGGAGACGGTATCCATGAATTGTGCCGGGAAAACGATGGTACTGTTTTTCTCTACCGCAATATCATTCAGAACCTGGAGGTTTCGCAGCTGCAATGCTATGGGGTGCGCTGCGATTATATCGGCGGCATCGCCGAGCTTTTCGGCGCTCAGTGCTTCGCCCTCAGCAGCGATGATTTTGGCGCGCTTTTCTCGCTCCGCTTCGGCTTGCTTGGCCATGGCGCGTTGCATACTATCTGGCAGTTGGATGTCTTTGACTTCAACCGTACTGACGAAGATGCCCCACTTATCGGTAGCGGCTTCGAGCACAAGTTTAATCTTTTCGTTGATAGCAGTTGTTTCACTGAGTACCTCGTCTAGCGCACTCTGGCCGACGATGTTGCGCACCGTCGTTTGGGCTATCTGATAGGTTGCTGAAACAACGTTTTGGATTTCAACGACGGATTTAATAGGGTCAGTCACCTGGTAATATGCCACGGCCGAAACGTCGATAGATACATTGTCTTTGGTGATGATTTTCTGACTGTCGACTGGGAGCGTCACGATTTGCATATTGACCTTGCGCATCTGGTCAACGACGGGAATGATGAGACGCATACCTGGCTGCTTGACATTCGACTGGACCTTGCCGAGCCGGAGCACGACGCCTCGTTCGTACTGGTTGACGATACGCATACCATTAACGATTATAAATACGATAATTGCTATGATTACCCAAATTCCTACTGCCATAACTTCCCCTTTATTAGTGTAATGCTATAATCCACCTGGTTTGTTTTGGTGGGGCTGGAGGGACTCGAACCCCCGACTTCAGCAATGTGAATGCTGCGCTCTAGCCAGCTGAGCTACAGCCCCGTAATGAGCCAAACTTTTGGTTTTTATTGGGCGCACAGCCAAAAGGCATGACCTTTTGTCCGGCGGCTCTTCTCCCTCGAGCTACAGATAAGTATACGCTAGTCCGAGGGTGTTGTGGAGAGGTGCCACAAGTGGCAATAGCGGCATTTGTAGGCGTGCGGCCGCGAGCCATACCAATATTCGCTCGTTGTGGCTGTCGTTTCAGCTTGTTTGAACGTCTCAAAGGCTATTTTATCGACACAGGGTAGTTCAGCGGTGTCTTCAGTCATAGACTACATTGTACCTGAAGCACCAGAAATCCTTTGGGAGTACACTCCTCTCATAGGAGTGCTGCTTGGGGCACGCGTAAATTTGTTCTACTGGCGGGTTAGATAGACGTTACTAGCGACGAGAGTGCCACTACTGTCCTTCGCACCGACGGCGAGGATGCTGTCATTCACTTTGGCTGGCTCTGAGCTGCCACCATAGGTCGTATTGCTACTAACGCTGACTTTGATGATCATGCCATCGCCGGCGACGGTAATCGTGCTACCATCCATGACCGTAACGACACCACGAACTCTAGTATTATTCACTGGAGCAGATGAGGGGCCGCCTTGGTCACCATACATCATGCTGCCACGAAAGCCCATCTGACCACCGAAGCCTCCCGTAGAAAGCTCGGTGCCTACCCTGGAATAATCTCCCCGGACGAAAGCGTTTTCATTTCGCATATACGCTGCATGACGACCAGCAGCAAACATTCCACCGAGCACAAAAAGGACGCCCACCAAAAGTAAGACTATAAGCAGCGGGTTTCGATAACTATGCTTTGGCTGTTGGCTTTCTACGGCGTCAATTTTAGGGGCTTCTGTTTTATCTTTTGCGTCAGCTATTTTCTCTGCAGGCATAATAGACTCCTCATGTTAATGATTCTACAGATAGGTATACGCTAGTTATCTGAGGCACTACTGATAATTACTCAGCCCGATCGCCTAGGCAGACTTATCGATAAACTGCTGGCAGAAGCGCTCAAACACAGCATTCGTCCAACCGAAGCCGGTCTGACTCGGGTAGACGCCCTTTTGAGGTGGTTTCTCAGGGTTGATAACGTTGTATTTCTCGAGAAAAACGCCTTTCATGTTAAACCAGTCAAGGTTGCAACGCAGCCATTTACGTGCGATTCTGTCGGCGTCCTCATGATAACCATACTTCAGCAACCCTTCGATGACTATGAATTGTAATGGTGCCCAACCGTTGGGGTATGCCCACTGTACCGGCATAGCACCTGGTACATATTGACCAAGCGGCAGCGCATCGGTCGTGGCTAGACCACCTTTATTCTCGAACTTACGCAGTGCTTTGACGAGTGAGGCGGCCTGTTTTTCGCTCACCATTCCTGCCCACAGTGGGAAATACGTCGCCAAGCTGCTAACGCTGCCACGCTTCTCTCGAACGAAATTGAAGTCGTAGTACATACCACGCGGACGGTCCCACATAAGTTCATTCATGGTTTGCTTGCGAGCCTCGGCAGCCTTCTCCCATGTTTCAGCCTCTTTGGGTTCATCGAATAGGCGAGCAGTACGAGCAAAGTCAGTTTCGTATTTGTATAATAGCGCGTTTAAATCGACTGGCAGATAATTTAGCGCCTTGCGGCTAAAACGTGGCGTCATATCCCAGCCACTTTCCGCCTCAGCTAGGTCATGCAGATGATTAATGTCATAGTAACGGCTGAGGCCCTTGTATACTAAACGCTCGTTGGGCTTCTTGGTACCCATCCAGACAGTCTGGTATTCCTGTTTGGCGATATCCATGGCACGCTTAAGCCACTCGTGATCAAGGTTGTAGGTGTTATACAAGTCATAAATGAAACTCGTCAAAAATGGTGGTTGTGAGCGACCAGTGAGATATGTTCGCGAGGCATTGGGTATGACCTTGAAACGCTCGAAAGAGTACATCAGATTCTCAAGTATTCCGCAGACGAGCTCTTTGTGCTCTTCGTCGAGCAAACCTTGTACCATGAAATAGCTATCCCAGTAATACAACTCATTATAATCGAAACTGGCGGTTTCGTCATAGCTGGGTACAAGATAGGTTTTCGGCACGCCGAGCAGACTTTCGTCATCTTTGGGGTGAAAACGTTCGAGATTCTGCCAGTAGGCACTGATGTACTCTCTCGCCGCCTGCACATCAAATTGGGTCATACGGCCAGGTCGACCGACCCAGAGACGCTTGGTAGCTTTAGCCGCTTGTACTTGGGCGACATTCTGAGCCGTCCGAGCGGCATTCGAAGCCCGAGTCTTGGCCTTGAAAGCCGTGTCTTTTGCGACCCGCGCAGTTTCCTTTGCGTTTCTCATCATGCCCTTAGCCTAGGCTACTCGGATACCACCAGTCAAGCTATACATAAGCGTTTCTGATGAAATAACCGTTTAGGACGATTTTCCGCCGTCGAGACGACGCGGGTTGGTTGGGTTATCGAGATTGTAGAGTACTTGGTGGAGTAAACCCATAACAAGTTTGGCTTCATCGCGGCTCATGCCGATGCGGGAGACGGTCAGGGGCTGGCCTACAAAGCCATTTGTCTGAGCAAAATTCAAAACAATGCCCTGTTGGTTGGCAACCACTTCTACACTGTCGCTATACATGATACGAGGGTCGATCATGACCATCATAGCCTGGGCTCGCGAATCTTGACCGCTTGCTCCGGAGCTATCGGCCTTGTCATCATAACCCGCTAGCTGCATGGTGTGGTCGGCCTCATTGTCAGTTAGGTCAAAGTGGTTGATAAGCAAAACGAGGATGTCCTCACTTGGCCGATCGTCCCCAGCTTCAAACACAGTCAGGAGTGACTCGTCGATTTCTACGGCACCGGACACTTCCGCCATAGATTCATGACGGCGCTCACGCAACTGTTTTAGGTGCGTTCCGAGTTGTTTGAATGGAATCTTCTTTGCATCGCTCATACTATAGCTATTATACCATCCTCGTGCGAGCGGCGTATACTATGTATCATGCAAATATTCAAACAAGTTTCGCTCGCAGAACACTCGACGATGCGCCTTGGCGGGACGGCTCAGTATCTCGTGAAGATACATGATCGCAATGAGCTTAAGGAGGCCTGGCAGTGGGCGAGCGAGAGACAACTCAAGATCATCATGATAGGTAACGGAAGTAATATTGTGTGGCGTGATGAAGGTTTCCAGGGGCTCGTTATGGTGAACCGAGTTATGGGGTTCGAAGATTATGCAGATGACGCCCGCAGCCATTATGTGACCATTGGTGCTGGAGAAAACTGGGATGCAGCCGTTGCACGTACCGTTGACTTAGGTCTGACTGGTGTGGAGGCGCTGAGCCTCATTCCTGGGACCGCTGGAGCCACGCCAGTCCAAAATGTCGGCGCTTACGGTCAAGAGATCGCTCAGACACTCACGAGCGTCGAAGTGTTCGATACCACCACAGGCCAGCTCACGAACGTGCCCAGTGAAGCCTGCGGTTTCAGCTATAGACACAGTAGTTTCCAGACGGAATACCGCGGCCGCTTCTACATAACGGCTATCACACTGCACTTAATGGCGAACAATCCTGAGCCGCCTTATTATACAGCGGTCGAGCAATATTTGAAGCTACACCCTCAAAGCGAGACAGTTACGCCTGCTGTCATCCGTGAGGCAGTCATAGCCATCCGCACCGCAAAGCTTCCTGATCCAGCCGTAGTCGCAAATAATGGTTCGTTTTTCGCAAACCCAATCGTCTCATCGGGCGAGCTCGTCGAACTTCGAGCCGACTACCCCGAGATGTCCTGTTGGCCGCTCGATAATGGTGGGGCTAAGGTACCTGCAGCCTGGCTTATAGAGCAGGCCGGCTTCAAAGATTACCACGACGATGAAACAGGCATAGCCACTTGGCCGACCCAGCCACTCGTACTCATCAACGAGCACGCCAAAAACACGGCAGACCTATTAAAATTCAAAGAAAAAATCGTCGCTGCTGTGCTGGAAAAATTCAAAATCACCCTCACCCAGGAACCTGAACTACTTCCTTAAGGAAATCACTGTAACTGAAGTCTCTCGCCCATTAGCTTTTCGTATTCAGGGAGGTTTACAAAGCTTGTCTTGAGGCCCGGTTTAAATCGTCGCTCCTAACTTATTTCTTGTCACTTGGGAGAGGAAATTTTAGAGAGAAAGCCTTCACTTCGGCGCGTATTTTCTTGAGTCTTGCTTCATCATCACGGGCGTCGATGGCACGCTTCATCCACTCAGCAATCTTCACCATGTCCTTTTCTATTAGCCCACGTGTCGTGATAGCCGGTGTCCCTAGCCGGATGCCGCTGGGACGAAAAGGCGGTAGCGGATCATCGGCGATGGCATTCTTATTCAGGTTAAGCCCGATTTTATCGAGTGCTTGCTCGGCAATTTTGCCATCGATACCAAAGCTGCTGTAGACATCAGCCAAGATAAGGTGATTACTGGTGCCGCCGGTGAGTAGCTTAAACCCGCGTTTTTGGAGCTCGTCGGCCAGTACGGCAGCATTCTTTACAATCTGATTGGCATAGGTTTTGAACTCGGGCTGCAAGGCCTCTCGGAAGGCGACGGCCTTAGCGGCGATGGTATGTTCGTGCGGGCCACCTTGTGTCCCCGGGAATATTGCTCGGTCAATGAGCGTCGGTATGTTTTCGAGTGTCTTTTCTGGCGCCTTGAGTGGACTAGATACTTTGCCCATGCTAAGAATCAGGCCACCGCGTGGACCACGCAGTGTCTTGTGAGTCGTCGTCGTAATGACATGGAAACCATAGTCAAACGGGTTTTTGGCGACACCGGCGACGATAAGTCCGGCGATGTGGGCCATATCGGCCATAAGCAAACACTCGTCACCGACTTCACACGCGATGGCGGCAAATTTGGCATAGTCGAGCTCACGTGGGTAGGCGCTGAAACCAGCTAGAATAATCTTCGGCTTGTGCTTGAGAGCGAGACGCCGCAGTTCATCGTAGTCAATCTCACCTGTCGTTGTATCTTTCATTTTGTACGGGACGAAGTTGTAGATATGCGCCGAGCGTGTCATGGGGTTTCCGTGACTGAGGTGACCACCATGGCCGAGGTCCATCGCCAGGACGGTATCACCCGGCTCAAGCCAAGCGTAGTAGACGGCTTCGTTCGCTGGTACGCCAGAGTGTGGCTGCACGTTGGCGTGGTCGGCCTTGAAAAGCTGCTTGGCACGGTCGATGGCGAGCTGTTCTAGCGGGTCGGTGAAATCCTGGCCGCCATAGTAACGTTTTCCTGGGTAGCCTTCGCTGTACTTGTTAGTAAAAACACTACCCATTGCTGTTAGCACGTCACTACTAACATAGTTTTCACTCGGTATGAGCTCTAGGCCCTCACGTTGACGCTTCTCTTCGGCCTTGATAAGTTTAGCGACTGCATCGTCCTGCATATATTACCCTCCAACCTCAGTTATCTCACTTGTAATTGCAAAAAATGAGGTCTCGTTAAATCATGCTTCTAGTGTACGCCTCATACGACAGGGGCACTGTAGTAATTTTGTACGCATATCTTCACTTATACTGGTTGTGATTCGTAGAACGATAATTATTGCTTTATACCTTAAGTGATATAATGGCTGTATATGACAACCCAAACGAATGAACGAATCGGTGATTTTGTAGCACGCGTGCGCCAAGAACGAGGTATGACGCAAGCAGAACTTGCCAACAGTCTTGGTACCAGTCAGTCAGCAGTAAACCGGATAGAAAAGGGTCATCAAAACCTAAGCATCGAGACACTTGGCCGACTCAGTGAGGCACTCAACAAACAGATAATCTCAATCGGCAGCGGCTCTGTCAATCTCCGCATAGAAGGGGGCCATGAGCTTAGTGGCTCTATAAAGCTCAAAACTAGTAAGAACGCCGCTGTGGCACTACTCTGCGCCAGCCTCCTCAACCACGGCGTAACGAAATTCACTAGCTTCCCGAGAATCGAAGAAGTTTTTCGTATTATTGAGGTATTAGAGAGTATCGGCGTCCAGGCCAAGTGGACGAACGGCAACAGCCTAGAACTTCGCCGACCTGCTGAACTGCGCCTCGACAAACTTAATAAAGAAGCTGCGCGCAAAACTCGCACGGTCATCATGTTAATTGGCCCACTAATTCACGAATACGACTCCTTCAAAATTCCCTACGCCGGTGGCTGTAAGCTGGGCGAACGCACTGTTGAGCCCCACCTATATGCCTTGCAAGAATTTGGCGTCAGCATTAAAGCGAGCGGTGGATCTTACCAGGTGAGTGTCGAGCGCAAAGATGCTGGCCGTTTTGCCCTCTACGAGATGGGTGATACCGTAACCGAAAATGCCCTGATGGCGGCAGCGGGCCGGGCCGAAGAAACGGTCATCGAATTCGCCAGCGCCAACTACATGGTTCAAGACATGTGCTTTTTCCTCCAGAAGCTGGGTGTGCAGATAGACGGTGTTGGGACGAGCACGCTACGCGTCCGCGGCGTAAAAAACATTAAGAAAAATGTGACCTATGCACCCGCCGAAGACCCCATCGAAGCGATGTTTTTCATCTCGGCAGCTGTCACCACAAACTCGGAAATAACTATCGAACGTGTACCTATGGCTTTCGTCACGCTTGAACTGCTCAAACTTAAGAAAATGGGCTTGCACTATGAGACAACCGATCGCTATCCGGCCGAAAATGGCAAAACCGAGCTTGTTGACCTACATATCTTCAAACACGATGGTAGCCTACGCGCGCTCGCAGACAAGATTCACTCACTGCCCTACCCTGGCGTCAATACCGATAACTTGCCGTATTTCGTACCAATTGCCGCTGTCGTTAAGGGCCGCACACTCATCCACGACTGGATGTACGAAAACCGTGCCATCTACTACACAGAAGTAACGAAAATCGGCGCGCAGATAGAGCTGGCTGATCCGCATCGCGTCTATATAACTGGACCGACGAAATTCACCAAAGCAGACGTGGTCTGTCCGCCCGCGCTGCGTCCGGCGAGTTTGCTGCTCATAGGCATGCTCGCTGCCGATGGCATTTCCACGCTGCGCAATATCTACACTATCCAGCGCGGCTACGAGGACCTGGCCGAACGCCTTAACAGCCTTGGTGCCCACATCACAGTTTTTCAGGAGCTCTAACGATATGACTTTGGGGTTTCCTTCGAAAGTGCCTCAACCAGAGTACGCATATCTGGTATAATACCCCTGTCGCTAAGCGGGTGTCGTATAGCGGTTATTATCCCAGTTTTCCAAACTGGTAATCGGAGTTCGACTCTCCGCACCCGCACCATTGTTTATGAAAAGACAACTAGTTATTATCCCCGGCATAGGCGACAGTCACTCAATCTACACCGTTGCTGCCAAGTGGTTTAGCCTATTCGGTTTTACTAGTCACATCTCTGCTTTTGGCTGGAACAGCGCCGACTCATCAAGCCATGACGAACGCCTGAGGCAATTAGTTGCAGTTGTCGACGGACTTGATGGCGCTGTTTATCTATTGGGTGTTAGCGCTGGTGGAACCGTGGCTGTCAGTTGCCTATCGAAACGTCCCGAAAAAATTGCCAAAGTGGCCACACTTTGTTCACCATTATTACCTTTTAGCTACCGCATTAACCCTTTACTAGAGGTAGCCATTACCAGACTTCAACCCAAGCTCAAAGCCATGGATGAACCGACCAAGCAAAAAATACTGTCCGTCAGGGCAATATACGATCAAACCGTGCCAACCCGATTGAGTCAACCTAACGGCATTCGAAACGTCGTTCTACCATCGGCCGTGCACGCAGTAACTATTTTTCTTGGTCTTACTGTTATGAACTTCCCAATACTAAGCTTCTTCAAACAGAGATAAACTTTGTTATAATACGCCCATGGTGCGCCCTGGTAGCTCAGATGGATAGAGCAGAGGACTTCTAAGCCTAAGGTCGCTGGTTCGAGTCCAGCCCGGGGCACCAATTTTAAAAGGAGATATATGCCAGGACTTGAAACATCATTTTATATCGTTGGGCTCGTCTTCATGGGTGTCATGCTTGTGCTCATCGCTTTTATGGTGACCGCGCTCATAGTCATCCGCAACAAGATAATTGTACTCGAAAAAACCGTCAGTGATAAGCTACATAGTGCTTCAAAACTACCGAACATGATGGCCGAGATTGCAAACGCCGTAAAAAGTGTTGCAAAGGCAGCCAAGTGAAATGCTAATATTTTAAATATGGCATCCCGGGTGAAATCTCGAAATATTTTTCAGCGATTTATCGCCTGGATCGATGCGTTTCAACAGCGCCATCACTCACTTGCCCTGCCCTATGCGGTTATAAAAAAATTCGGTGATGATGAGGCCGGTTACCAGGGCGCCCTGATGGCGTATTACGGTTTTCTATCGCTGTTTCCGCTCCTTATCGTCTCGTCGGCACAGCCGTTTTGCAAATCGTGACGAAGGATAATGCGCAGCTCAAGCATGATTTCATTATGAACGCGACAAGCTACTTCCCCGCTATCGGCCAGAGCCTAGCGAATAGCATCAATACAACGAGTAAATCCGGTCTCGCACTAGTCCTAGGTCTGCTCATCACTTTCTACGGTGCACGTGGCGTTGCCAATGCCGTGCAGCACGCCCTCAACCACGTATGGTGTGTACCGCGCGGGCATCGAGCAAGTTTTCCGAAATCGACTTTACGCAGCTTCGTTATCATCATCTTTGCCGGCAGTGGCCTTATCTTGGCCGCCTCATTGACTGGATATGCCGGCGGAACGAGCCACAATCTATTCCTACGACTTCTTCTTGGCACGGCAGGCTTCATAACTCTTTTTGGCGTATTTTGGGGTTTATTCACATTTGGTTCGTCGGGACGCAAACATCCTATCGCCAATGTGCCGGGTGCGCTGTTTGCCGCCATCGGCTTGCTCATCCTTCAGGCAATCGGCGGTTATATCGTGTCGCATCAGCTCAAGACACAAACGGGTATTAACGCACAATTCGGCGTCGTTATCGCCCTACTCTTCTGGCTCTATCTACAAGCACAGGTGTTTCTCTATGCCGTTGAGCTAAATACCGTCCGCGTAAACGGGCTTTGGCCGCGTAGTATCGACCCGAAGCCACCCCTAGTAGCCGATATCAAAGCCTATGCGCTCTACCAACGACGTGAAACCTTCCATCCAGACGAAAAACTCCATTACTAGAATATTACTTATTATCTAATTTCTTTATTTGTGCTCCGCAGTAGAGTATCTTGCCATCACAAGATATTCCTTCGACACAAGATACAAATCTAAAACTAGCTAAACATTAGTTCTGGTACCACTGGACATCGTCAAAGTACGCAACGATGCCAGAATTACCGGTAACGATAATCTGTAAGCCTGCCTTCGTAACTGTTGCTGAACTCGGCACATAGTTGAGACCGACATTACCCTTGCTTACTGCATGAACACCGTACTTGTATTGACCGGATATCCAGCTACCGTTGGCGTCGTATTCATCAATGTAATAGCCAACTTCGTTTGACGAAATTTGTCGTAGATCAAGATAGCTATTGATACTATAGGAGTTTACACTCGAAACTGGGACGAGCGGCGAGAATAGGTGTCTATTCACCGTCGTAGCAGTAAGCTTTACTGAGTTCACTGGGTTAGCGGGGCTGCCATTATTCCCGGAGTCCGCTGTGATAGTGGTTGGGCTATTAGTAGACCAGCCGCTCGCTATACCCTTGTCGAAGGTTCCATTGGCAACGAGATTAGTTTGTACCGGTGGCGTCACCGTATTAAGCGGGAACATCTGGGCGTTATCTAGGTAAGCAACAATGCCGGAGTTTGCTGGTACGGCAACTTGTAGACTTGCGGAGCGTACAAGACCTGATGTCGGCTTATAACTGAAGTTCATGCTTTCAGCCCAGACGGAGGGCTCTCCCCTTTTGTACTGTCCGGATATCCAGCTACCATTGGCATCGTATTCATCAATGTAGAAGGTCACCTCACCGCTCGTGATTTGTTTCACATACAGGAAGTTTTTAAATATATACGTGGTATTCGAATCGACAGTTACCTTTGGTGAGAACAGACGTGCTGCTGAAGTGTTCGCTGTGAGTTTGATAGAGTTCGTGGGGTCAGGATAGCTGCCATTGCTAGCTGTATCACGTACGATTGCGCTAGGATTGTCGGTGGTCCAGTTGCTACCAATTAGTGTATTAAAACTACCATCAGGAAGTAGGTTCACGTCACTTTTCACAAGGCCTTGGTCTGCATTTACGGGTGTAATCAGACCGGCAGCTTGCTTAGACTTAATGTAAGCCGCGATGGTCGCGAGATTACTCGTTTTATAGTCATAACTATCGGGGCCGGTTCGGGGCTTCGTTCGGATATCATGGAAAGTGAGCACGAGCCAACTTTTATTCGCAATGGCCTGATCAATATAACTTTTCACTGTTGCAACAGACACATTGACTCGTACGTCTTGATCGCGAAGCAAATAATCGGAATACGGGTAGGCATTGTAACCTGTGTCGGCAAACCCACGATGGTTTTCATAGTACTTCGCAATCTGCGCCAAAACGGCAGGATTGTAGTCTCCGTATGGAGTAGCGAAGCTTTTAGCATCTATACCATGAGCAGCCAGAGCGGCTTTGCTTTGAGATAACTCGGAGTCGACTTGAGCGGCTGTGAGCGCAATTGGCTGATCCTGTGGGTCGGTGCTAACTAATAGTGGGTGGTTCACGGTATGTGAGCCGATTTCCCAGCCGTAGGTATTCCGTAACGTCTGAATTTGTGCCCACGTCATGTATTTCGTACTGTTATCTGCAGGGCATGTGTTTGGTACAGTGGTCATGCCGACACATCCAGTCGGAACGTAGGATGTACCGGATAGGCCATACTGCGCCAAAGTCGGTGCGGCTTGAGAAAGAGCGCTTGCGTTCGCATCATCAAAGGTCAGCGAAACCCGAGCCGTCTCTGAAGGGTTCTGGACCGCAGCCGAAGCATCGCCAATCAATACGCCAGGCATTGTCCCGAGTGCCACTGCTACTACCGTAGCTAAGATCAGAGTCCTATTAAACAGTTGCCGTATGCTACTCATAATCCAGTTACTCCTCTATTACATTCAGTGATTTCCGTGTTAGGACAGCATGCACTGATTTCGTCATCTTGTCAATGCCAAGTG
>CAJDUE010000013.1_pt1 | contig 16691 bp, 26 predicted proteins | sample 7390401 | NCBI WGS metagenome assembly CAJDUE01 (sample SAMEA7055667, study PRJEB34461) | soil metagenome | biome: terrestrial ecosystem; feature: Peninsula; material: soil | place: Antarctica | collected 2016
CGAGCGGCATGACACTCTCGGTCGGACCATCTATCTGAATGTTGTTACGATCGACGATAGCCGTTGGATTAGCCAGCTTGTATTTCGGCGCCAGCATGGCAGCTTCCCATATATTGCCTTCGTCTAACTCGCCGTCGCCCATGACAACGTATATATGCCGATAGAGCTGTTTGTTCATGCTGAAAGCTAGTGCCAGACCGCATGCTTGGCTCAGTCCCGAGCCCAACGGGCCGCTGGTGTTTTCGAGCCCCGGCAGCCGCAGCCGTTCTGGGTGTCCCTGCAAGCGCGAACCGAATTTGCGCAGCGTCAGCAGTTCTGCCTTCGGCAGATAGCCAGCCTCGGCCATAGTCGCATACTGTACCGGCACGCAGTGACCATTGCTCAGCAGTAGAATGTCGCGGTCTTCCCAATCTGGTTTTTTGGGATCTATGCGCATCACGTCGAAATACAGCGCAGTGAAGATATCGGCTAGGCCGAGCGGACCAGCGCTGTGCCCGCTACCGGCGTGTTCGAGCATACGGATGATATCCTCGCGAATCGTATTCGCCTTCTCCTCAAGCTCTATCAAGGTATATGTTTTAGCCATCTTGCTTACGATTATACATCGTTTTTGACAGAACCGAGATAGGTTCTCTTAAGCGGACGGGTATAAAGACACATTACGTAGGTCGTGTCCTGCCTATGGGCGGCCTGCTACTGCTCATTGCCGACGGCTCGTTGGATAGTGTGCCAAGCCTCGACAGGGTTGTCGCCGTGCAGGTAGCTACCACAGTTGATTACATCGACACCGCCATCGGCCAGCGCCTTGGCATTCGTATCGTTCGCGCCACCATCCCAACCTATTTCCGCCTGGGGTTTGAGCTGTTTAATCTTACGTACCTTTTCAAGCAGGCTCAAATCTGCCTCGCCACCAAAATGTCCGAGTTCACCAGAAAATATAAGCACATGGTCGATGACGTGCAGCGCCGGCACGATGGCTTCAACCGGCGTCTGCTGCAGCAGTGATACGCCTGCTTCTATGCCGTGCCTGTGCATCTCATGGACAAACGCCATGAAATCCCCATCCGCTTCGGCGTGGACGATGACGAGTTGCGGTGCCAACGCCAAGATAGCTGGGATATGCTGAAACGGATCCTTGAACATGATGTGCAGGTCGGCCCGCATGCCACCCGGCCACCAGACATCCTCGACAGAGGTCAGCTGCCGGGTAAATATGCCGTCCCCGAGGTCGATATGTACTCGCGTCGCATAGCGCGCGCTCTGCTCTATCTGTTTGCGGTAAACGTCGGGGTCATTGGTTGTAACCGTTGGGCAAATCGTAGCTTTCATTTATGCTTCTTTAGCTTCTCCTCTTGCCTGGCGAGTACAGCCACATAGGCTGCCAAACCGAGCAACATTACCACCCAATCGTGCCCAAATGCGTTCCAGAGTCCTGTGTTTGTATAGTCAGGAATAAATAGCTTAAGGTGAAACCGCACGGTATTTTCAATCATGAAAAACGCATAGAATAGCATTAGCGCTATACTAGACACAAAGCCTGCCATGAATAGCCGGTTCAAGAAACCGTGGTACTTTTTGCGCATAATGCCGTACGCCAGTACGACGTATACGACAGGCAGTAGCCACTGCGATATTTGGTAGGCCCACGTGCCGGCATTTACGTACGCATTCGGGCCCACATAAGCAGTCGCGACGGCTCCAACCTCAGCAGCCCAAAAAATAGTGATGGCGATGAGAAAATATACCTGTAGCTTCGGAGATAGCCCGACCGTCTTATTTGTGGTGGGACTTTTTTGTATACGTTTGTTCATATATCTCCTCTACCCTAATTGATCAAGTTCTTCTATACGACGTTTGAAGCGAGGTGCCCCAGCGAATGGCGTCATCATCCAAGTATGAACGATGCCGACGACCTGTTCGAAATCGAGTGAACGAGCCGGTAGACAAAGCACGTTGCTATCGTCATCGTTTCGAGAGCTCCGAGCCGATTCTTGGTCGTAGCCGAGTACTGCCCGAATGCCCCTGTAACGATTCGCTGCCATGCACATACCCTGTCCGCTTGCGCAAAGTAAGATACCTCGAACTTCCGGGGAAGGGTCATCCGTCATGCCTTGAACGACGCGGCTGGCAAACTGAGGGTAATCATCATCTGGGTGTCTGGCGTCATCACCTTCGTCGACCACTTCATAGCCACCACGTTTCAAATAGTCTACAAGTGTCGCCTTCATTTCAAAGCCGTTGTGGTCGGCACCGATATATATTTTCATTCGTTTTATTCGCCCCTGTGCAATGTCTTGCCCGCGTCAGCGACGACTTCGACGAGTCGGTTGCTGTAGCCCCATTCGTTATCATACCAGACCATCACCTTCACAAGGTTACCGGCCACGACTTTTGTTAGGAGTAAATCAACGATACCGCTATGGCTATTGCCGATGTAGTCGCTACTCACTAGCGGCTCTTCGCTGACGTCCAAGATACCTTGGTAGTATGGCTCTTTGGCGGCTTTTTTGAAGGCTTCGTTCAGTTCTTCGATAGTCACGTTTCGCGAGAGTAGTGCTGTGACGTCGCTCAGGCTGACCACAGGGGTCGGTACGCGTACGCTGATGCCATCAAATTTATCTTTCAGCTGCGGCAGAGTCAGGGTAACGGCTATGGCTGCGCCAGTTGTCGTCGGCACGATGTTCTCGGCGGCATTGCGACCTTCGCGCAGGTCTTTGGCCGGCGCATCTTGCAACATTTGGCTGGCCGTGTAGCTGTGTATAGTAGTAAGCATCGATTTTTCGACGCCGAACTCGGCATCTAGTATGGCCATGACGGCGCCGAGCGAGTTCGTTGTACAGCTAGCGTTACTCAGGACTTCAGTAGAACCCTCTAATTTGTCGTCGTTCGCACCGAGGACGATAGTGTCTAGGTCGGGACTTTTTGTCGGGCCAGAGATGACGACGCGTTTTGCGCCTGCCGTTATGTGTTTGCTGGCTCCTTCTTTGTCAGTGAAACGTCCGGTGCTTTCGATAACGACTTCAACACCCATATCGCCCCATGGCAGTAGGCTTGGGTCTTTTTCGGCTAATACCAAGATGTTTTGGCCGTCGACGATGATGTTTTTGTCGTCGTGGCCGACCTCATGGTCGTAGGCGCCGTAATTGCTATCATGCTTCAGCAGGTGCGCCAAAGTCTTGGTGTCAGTTAGGTCATTGACCGCTACGACCTCAAGGTCATCACGTGCAAACGCTATCTTGAAGGCGTTCCGGCCAATGCGTCCAAACCCATTTATAGCTACCTTAGTCTTCATATTCGCCACCTCTTTTCTGTCAGATTTATGATGTTTATGGTTGTATTGTAGAATAAAGACCGCCTCGAGCGCAATCGAGAATTACTGCGTTCGTGAATCTATCACCACATCTTCGTCTCGGCTTTTGGCCGGTTCTGCGACACTTTCGTCAGAGAACGCGCCGGGGAAGACTTCTCCTGCAACCGTTGACATCAAATCTTCAAGCCTTTCGCCTCTCGATTGAACACCCTCCATAGGCCCGGGTAAAGTCATGCTACTTCTCCTGAAAGCGGGTGATGCACTGTTTGATGATAGCCTTGGCTTCTTCGACGTCGCCCCAGCCAAGCACCTTGGTGCTATCGGGTTTTTTGAGATCTTTGTAATGTGTGAAGTGGTGTTCGAACTGCTGTACAAGCCGTGGAATATCCTCAAGCGAGTTGATGGCATCTCCGTCATCACGATTGTCTGCAGGCACGACCACGACTTTGTCATCGACTTCGCCGTCGTCTTCGAATTTCATCACACCGATAACTTTGGCTTCGAGCCAAACACCAGTTGCGAGTGGTTCGGGACAGATGATTAACGTATCTAGCTCATCGCCATCCTCATCGAGTGTCTGTGGGATAAAGCCGTAGTTGCAGGGTTTTGCAAAAATGGCCGGTTCGACTCGATCAAGCATGAAGGCTGCGTGTTCACGGTCCCACTCGACCTTGAGCCGTGAGCCCTGTGGGATCTCGACGACTGTATTTACAGTGCCATTATCGACATCGCCGGGTGTAAGTACTACGTTAAAATCTGGCATGTTCTTTTCTCCTTAAGTTATCTGCCTTGCGTCAAAGCTATGCTTTTCTATCAAATATTGTACACTAAAGCCATGAAGATAATAGGTCACCGTGGTGCCCGTGGGATTGCACCCGAAAACACAATTGCTGGCATCGATAAGGCCATTGAGCACGGAGTAGATGCCGTCGAAATCGACATCCGCGTAACGAGTGACGGTGTTGCGGTGCTGCATCATGATCCCTATCTGACCGACCCCGACGGCACCAAAGTCCAAATATCGCAGACGCTATACGCCGATTTACTTCACCACAAGCCAGACCTTGCCGCGCTAGATTTCGCCGTTCGAGCTGTAGCTCATCGCTGTGACATCATCATCGAGCTCAAACCCGGCGTGCCAACCAAACAGACAATCGCCATCATCAATGATCGTATCGAGCGCGGCTGGCGCTTCGAGGAATTCGCCGTCGCCTCATTCGATCCAAAGATTCTAGCGGCGGTCAAAGCCGAACTGCCAGAGGTGCAACTCATCGTCAACGAGCTATGGTCGGGAGTACGTGCGACCTACCGAGCGCGCAGACTTGGCACAAAACGAATCAATATGTACGAACAGTGGCTGTACCGCGCATATGTGCGCATGACACGGCGCAGCGGCTACCAGCTATCCGTTTTCCCGGCAAATAAAGACCGCTGGCACCAGCGGGAAAGCTACGTCAACTCAGCTCGGCGTATCAAAAAATGGCAACCCTACCTCTACGGCGCCATTACTGACCGACCTGACTTTTTTGAAAAATAATGGATCTAAACCGGATAAGTCTCGTCATTGTGCAGATTGTCTCGCATCGTTTCCCAGGCATCATCTACCTCAAGCTCTTTGCTGAGTAACGCTGAGGCAATATCTCGAACAAGGTCTTCTTGACCCGCATTCAATTCGATATCGTCGCTAAAGCCACCCACTATTGAGCGACCGGCGACCTCTTCAGCGGCTACTCTACGCTCCTGGCCTAGCATTAGTCGCGCGGCGGCAGTAAATAAGGAGACGGTTGCGTCTTCTGCTTCGCGCTCCGTCTTAGCTCTCACATGTTCAGATACTGGTGATTTAGGTTTACCAAATCTAGGTATTCTCATAAACCATGCTCCATTTAATCTACTATTTGATATATTATTAACCTATATTTGTGTTTTGTCAACAAATTAGCTTACACCAAGGAGCCAGACCTCCCAATATTACGACGATGGTTTGGTGCTACACTGGTTGGTATGCAAATTAGTTTTGTGGAGAGGATGCAACTGACTGACGATGTCTGGGAATACGTGTTTAGCCCTGAGTCTCCGGTTGAATATGTGTCAGGGCAGTATAGCCGGTTTACCTTCCCCTTTCACGTCGATGACACGCGCGGCAAACAGCACCGCACGTTTTCACTGATTTCACACCCTTCTGAGCCATCCATTCATTTCATCAGCAGGTTCGACCCACCGCTGAGTGTATTTAAACAGCCACTTAGCGAGCTCAAACCCGGTGATACTATGTCGATCGACGAACCGCATGGCGATGCCATCTTGCCACGGCTCGCTACCACGCCACTTATCTTTGTCGCTCAAGGCATCGCGCTTGCCTCGTACGCGGCTATGCTAAAGGAAATCGCGCACGCAAAGCTCGCGCACCCCATTACCTTGCTCTGGGCGAAGCGAAGTGAAGATGAAAGACTGGAATGTCTTATCCCGAGTAAAATATCTTTCGTTAAGCGGCATGAGTTTACTTACCCTGACCGTCTCAAGGTCGATCATATTATCGAGTCCGACACTCCCGATAGCCTCATCTACCTCTCCGGCAGCCAAACGTTTGTCGAGACACTCGGCGAAGCACTCGAAGCCAGCGGTACTCCGAGGGAGCGCATCATCTACGACTACTACAGCGGCTACGAAGATCTTTAGGCTTCGAGTTGGATGTCGACGTGGCCTTCGAGGTACTCACGGATCTTGAGAGCTGCCGTGGCTCCTTCGCCGACAGCGCTGGCGACCTGCATGGTGGCACCGCTACGGATGTCACCAGCCACGAACACACCCTTCATGCTAGACATAAGATTTTCGTCAGTCTTTACCAGGCCAATTTCATCCGTTTCGAGCTGCCCGCCTAAGAATTCACTGTTCGGTTTTAAGCCCACAAAGATAAAGACACCGTCAGTTTCAATCTCAACCATCTCTCCTTTGGCAGTACCGACAACTTTCACCACCTTGCCTTCGGCATCACCGACAATTTCGTCAGTCGTCGTTGCCAGGTGGACTGTTATTTTGCCTTCATTAACAAATTTCTGCAGTTCCTTTTGCAGTACGTCACTGGCGCGCAGCTTGCTGCGAACCATAAGGTCTAAGTGACTCGAGAACCGCGTTAGAAACATCGCTTCCTGTACAGCAGAGTTACCGCCGCCGACTACTACGAGCCGTTTGTCGCGGTAAAATGCACCGTCGCAGGTCGCACAGTAGTGCACACCACGGGCATAGTATTCGGTCTCGCCGGGGATACCTAGTTTTTTATAATCACTGCCGGTCGCGATCAAAACAGCCTTGGCATATAAATCGCCACTGGTCGTTTCAAGTCGCTTCCAGGTACCTTCATCATGGATAGCGCTTACCTCGACAAAGTCGATGACCGCACCGAAACGTTCAGCTTGCTTCTGGAGATTGGCCGCCAGATCAAGACCGCTGATGCCATCTGGAAAACCAGGGTAGTTATCGACCTGGTCAGTCACAGCAGCCAAGCCACCAGGTACGCCCTTTTCCAGTAGTAGTGTTTCGATATCCTCGCGGGTCGTGTATATAGCGGCGCTCAGTGCAGCTGGCCCAGCTCCAACCATGATGACATCGTGTTTATTGCTACTGTCTGACATAAAGTACTCCTTCTAGTCCTTCTATTGTACCCGCTTGTGGGTGCAATACGTACTGTTAGTTCTTATTGTAAACAGTTTACATTAAGATATTTGATTTGTCTATGAAAATCGGCACCCACCTCAGATGCCGATTCTCTATAACGCTACCTATAAGCCGCCCTTAGGCGATTGCTGGTGCCAGTTTGGCCAGGTTGTAGCCAACGACTACCTCGCGGCTGTCATCGTGCTTGGTGACGACGGTAACTGGTACGGTGAGTGCGCCGGAGATGGCAAGCGCCTCTTGCTGGCGGTGGGGTTCATCGTCCAGGTTTATTTCGTCGTAGTTAAACCCCTTGGCTGCCAGGTACTTTTTGACCATTGGGCAGTAGGCGCAGGTTTTAGTAGTAAAGATGGTTATATTTTTGACCATTTGAGAGCCCCCTCCACTTGGGCATTCCTCGTTTTTTTAACTGTTTTGGCAGTTCTGTCTGTGTTACTGTCGAAACTACCTTCTATTATAATATAGCGTAAGCTTTTCCGTCAAGACGCTATATATTGTGCTTTTTACACGATTTTGTGCCTATTAGGCTTCCTTACCTTCAGTCAATCGACACGAGTTCGATGTCGAAGACCAAATCGGCATCGGCCGGAATCCCCGAGCCGTAAGGCGGTGTAGAGCCATAGGCTTTGGCGGCTGGGATAAGTAAGCGGCGCGTGCCACCTACTTTCATACCTGGTACACCCTCTGTCCAGCCAGCGATGACGCCGCTGAGCGGAAAACTGATGGCTTTGCCAAAATCATGTGAGCTCTGGAACACGGCACCTGTCTTGGCGACGGCACCGGTGTAGTGGCACGTCACTGTATCGCCCTGCTCGACGACGGCGCCGGTGCCTTCGACGCGGTCAGTGGTTTGTAGTTCCGCGACGGTATCAACGGGTGTAAAATCTTCTAGCATAGATTGTCTCCTTTATGAGCGTTATTTCTTGATGGCGTCGAGTTTGACGACAAAGACTAGGTCTGAGTTTGCCGGGATGATTCCCTGTGCCTGCGCACCATAAGCGAGTGCAGACGTGATGGCCACGCGGCGCGTACCGCCAACTTTCATGCCGACAAGGCCCTGATCCCAGCCTGGTATGACCTGTTTGGCGCCGAGCTGGAACTGTAATAGCGACGGTTTTGTGTAGTTCTCATCGAACAATGTGCCATCGCTCGCTAGCGTACCGTAGTATTTCATCTGTAAACAGTCACCAGCTTTGGCTGCAGTGCCAGTACCAGTCTTCAGGTCGGTTGTCTCGACACCATTCACCTTACCGGCTGATTTATATACTTCTGGCGCGGCCAGTGTCTCGGTCGTCACGACGTTAGCGTCTATACTACAGGCTACCTGTGCGGGCGGGGTCTTGTTTTTGTTCGTTGCAGAGTCAAAAATTACCCCGATCGTGAGTGCCGAAGCGGTCACCAAAAAGAGGGCTGCTCCGAAGCCTGCAAAAATCCGAGTGCGTAGTTTAGTTGTTGATACCTCAGCCATATATGTATTGCTCTCCCTTTACTATTAGCTATTTTAATCGTCTAGTTAACTTGTCCGTGCTCTGATTTCCAGACTAGCTGCTTCGGCTCGGCTGGGAAGCCGTGGGCAAAGGCGTCAATCAGGGCATCTTTGAGTGAGCCGGAACGAAACAGTGTGTCGGGCAACTTGGCTATGGGCAACCACATAGGTTCATAGATGTTTTGCCCCTGTGCGCTCAGCTGTGCCTCGACAGTGCTTGGGTCAAGATGAGGTTCACCGTCTTGGTACTCGCACCAGTAGACGTACTGAACACCGTACGGAGCTTTGGCGTCTTCAGCGAACGTCAGCCGCACTTCACCGACTGTGATGCCTGACTCTTCCATGAGTTCGCGCCTGAGAGCATGCTCTGCATCCTCACCCATATCGATCCCTCCGCCGATAAGCGTATAAAACTCTGTGCCAAATTTATTACGCTTCATGACCAGCATCTTATTGCCTTTGGTCACGATAGCTCGAACTGCCTGTTTCACCGTCATACCCTCCTGTTTGCTCATACCATTGTAACAGCTTGGTGGCGTAAAACGCGACACGGGCGGCATGAAAAACGCGCTTTACTGTAATTCGTAACGTTTGAGACGTTTGGCGCCAGCCTCGGTGTGCCGGCGCTGTAGTTTCAATAGCTCGCTGTATATGCCGCCGCTTTCGGCCAGTTCGGTCGGTGTGCCGATTTCGCCGACGGTACCACCGCTAATCGTGATAATGGTGTCGACAGATTGAATCGTGCTTAGCCGGTGAGCGATGATGAGCGTGGTGCGGCCGTGCATGAGGTGTTCGAGCGCCTCTTGCACGAGTGACTCACTTTTGCTGTCTAGGCTGCTGGTAGCCTCGTCTAGGATAAGGATAGGTGCGTCTTTTAGCAGTGCCCGAGCGATGGCGATACGTTGCTTCTGCCCACCGCTGAGCTTGAGACCCCGCTCGCCGATTTCGGTGTCGTAGCCGGCCGGGAACTTCGCGATAAACTCGTCGGCATTGGCGGCCTTCGCCGCAGCGGCGACCTGTGCTTCCGTCGCACCCTTTTGCCCGTAGGCGATATTCTCCCGAATAGTACCGCTGAAGAGAGCTGGTTCTTGAAACACCACCGCTGTCGAAGCCCGTAGACTGGCGTGAGTCGCTCGAGCGATATCTTGACCATCGAGCAGAATTGAACCGCTCTGAGGTACATATAGACCGAGGAGCAAATTCGTTATGGTAGTTTTGCCCTCACCGCTCTCGCCGACTAGTGCCGTTTTGCTGCCAGGCTCAAGCGTAAAATCTAGCCCATGCAACACCGGTTGCGCTGCTTCGTAACCAAACGTGACGTCGCTGAATATCACTTCACCTTGGCTCGTTTGCAACACCGTGCGTGGACCGCCAGCATCTGCTTCACCGGGTTCATCCATAGCTGCAAAGTAATCTCGCGTGTTAGTCACGGCCCGTTGTGCTTGATCGACGATAAAACTGATGCTAAATATCGGGATACGGATATTAGTTGCGTACTGTAGTAACAGCACCATGGTGCCAATACTATAGCGGCCGTGCGCTGCCTCGAGGAATATGTAGGCGTAGACCGCCAAGAATATGACATTCAGCACCAACCGACGGAGCAGATCTTGCCCATGCCAGAGACGGCTTTGCGGCCGCGTGGTTTCAACTACCGTCTGATAACGCCGCTTGAACAAATTAAGCTCGTCTCGTTCCCGCCCAAAACTCTTCACCACCTTAACCTGCCCGATTGCCTCAGCGAAACGACCGGTCGCTGTATCGACCTCGTTATTTATTTTTGTCTGGTAAACGCGCCATTTACTGCTCGTCCGAGTCGTCAGCCAGATGAAGATGGGATACAGCGACAACAGCATCGCACCGACCTGCCAGGAATACAGAAAGACGATCGTCAGCGACAGAACCGTGCTGAAGATAAACTGTAAAAAGTTATTACTGAATGCCTGAGCGAAGTTCGTTATCTGGTCGATGCTACGGTTTAGCTGGTTCAACACTTTGCCCGTCAACTCCGTGTCGTAGTAGTGCTGCGGCAGTGTCAGAAGATGCTCAAAGTAACGCTCGCTGAGGGTTTTACGCAATCGCGCTTGCAGCTGATCGCCGATGTAACCACCGATGTTGCTGAAGACTGTCTGTCCCACGTCAGCGGCGAACATCATGAGCACCGCAAACACCACTAAACCGATATTCGCACTCTGGTGTCCGACGAGCTTCGTCACCTCATCGACTATCAGCTTAGTGAACAGTGGCTGGACCTGGCTCATGGCTGCGACTAATATAGAAAATAGCGCGACACCCAGATAATATCGCCGTAGTTCACGCGTGAAGCGTACAATTCGCCACAAACTCTTCATATGCTAGCTAGTATACCTGATGGCTACCGGCGTGAGGAACGAAAAGTTATATTTCGCACCAAGTACCGTCAGTGTTCTTACGAAACGCTTGTTCGACCGCTGCCCAGGCAGCTCGCTGGGAAGTCGTCGTTCGATCGTTCTCGCCTTTGCTCTGATATGGCGACGAGTAGTGTTGCCACGTACTATTGAACGCTACTAGGTATAGCTCTTGGGCTAGTTCTGGCAAGGCTTTTCGGGTGGCTTCTGGTAAATCGTCGATGGTTTCGAATGGCATGGATTCTTACTTACTCCCTGTATTACAACAACCCCCCAGTATAGACGCCTCGGTTGCCTATGGCTGTATGACGCCCTACTATTTAAGTGGCTACGACCACAGTCTTGTCCAGACGACGCCGAGCATAATTACGCCGCCGAGCACCCGTCGGAAGATGCTTACGCCGCTGGTGAGTTCGAGCCAGCCCCATGTGAAGATGGCACCGAAGAAAATGAGATCAAAAAAGCGCGAGGTTGAACCTGAGGTGAAAAGCCGCAGCAGGAACGCGACCATCGCCACAACGAGCGGTGCATTCGGCACTTCCGCGAGGACGACCTCTCCTGAGCGAGTGCGAAACACCTTGTCGAATAGATTGCCTTGCTCGGCAAGACTTTTACGTTTTTCAGTCATGGAAGCCTCTCTTTCACAGCCTAGTATAGCGCATGAAAGACCATCGTGCGCGGCGCGGAGCATAATCAGCGAGCTTTTGTCTTACTTTTTGCGGGGTCCGCGAGTGCGCTCGGCGGTGACAGCGGCAGACTCTGCTGCCATCTGGTAATGTGGCTTCTGATAGTGGTACCACAGACGGAGAAGCAGCGTGCCGAGACCAAACCACAGCGCCACAAGCGCGACGAGGCCGCCGATGAACGGTATGAGGTTGAGTACGCCCAGTACGGCAGCGCCAAGTAGCATTGTCCATATGGCATTATTTACGCTCGTATTTTGCAGTAGCAGCCGACCAGTCAGATAGGCAGCGAATGGCCCCGCTAGCAGCACGATAACTAACCAGATGAGACCGGCAAACAGCGCCAGCGGGATACCGACCACAGTGAACAGCAACGTCACCAAAGCGACCGGTACGATGAAGCTGGCTAGGAAGCCAACTAGGAAGGTTTTACCTAGGCTGCGGCGAGCCGCCTCGGTAGCCACGTGGAAGATGCGGGGCATCAGCAGTACCAACACCAGTGTCAGCAGTAGGAAAGCGACGAGCATGTACAGCGCCAGCACGAGGCCAACTCCGAGGATAGCCCCGGCATTGTTTTCGTGCGCCGGCGGAGCGCTGCGAGTCACTGAGCCCCTGACCAATGCAGCTTTGTCTTTCAATAGGTCTTGGTCGCTTGTGTAGGCGAGGTTGCCACCAACCACGGCATGACTTTGCAGGGTGAGCTGTTGCACGCTCGCTTTGACGTTCCGCCCAATGGCGCTATTAATAATCAGATTGTTGCTGGTGGCGGCTAGGTCTCGTCCCACCGTACCATTGAGGGTAGCGTCTTGGCCAGCGATGCCAAGGTCTCCGGCAATCTGAGCTCGAGATTCGATAATCATCGTTTGACCAGCCAGGCTGGCATTGCCCGCGACGTGGCCGCCGAGGGTCACATTCTGTCCGACCAGGCGGATATCACCACTGACCGAACCGGTCAACGACACACTCTGACCGGCGCACATCACATCGCCGCGCACAGTACCGGATATCGTTACATTCTGACCAGCGCAGAAGACATCACCATTGACCGTGCCAGCGATATCTATCGAGCTGCCAGCTGCATACAGTGTGCTGTCCATAGTTTGGCCAGCCGCCACCGTGACATTGGTGCCAGTCTGGAAACTTTGGCCGTGTGCAATCGTTACCCAGCCCAACAGGAGCGAAGCTCCAAATAAACCACCTACTAGTAGATACCTGAGCTTCCTCATTGCGACCTCCCGCTTAAATTGCTACGTCTCATTGTAGACACGCATAGCACAGCAGCGCAGCAATAAAGCTTACAGATTACTTCGTTACGGCCGAAGCGTGCCGGCGAAGACCTGCCAAGCCAACAAAGACTTGGCTACAAGGCTCAGGATGATGTATGACCTCTCGCCGTACAAGTAATCGCGCCATGGGCCGATCCGCTTGTACTGCAGCACCATATTGAGAGCAAAACTGCTGAAGAAGACAAAGATAGAGACAAATATCCAGTAAACGAAGGTGGGGGCGGTACTGCCATTAGCGGCACCAATCCAGAAATACAAGGCCACGACGAGCCACGGCACGATGCCCGCGAGACTGCCGAGCCAGAAACTCAGCCAGTTTGGGCGCTTGGTCGTCTGGTTGTGTACTTCCATGACGAGTCCGAGCAGGTTCATGAGCGCCGTCAGTACTAATATCATCAGAAGACTGCCGGCGTCGTAGATACCGACCAGTAGTGCAATCGCTACCATCATCGTACTGGCCGATAGTGCGTACTCAAACCAGCGTGCTTTATTGAGGCCGAGTCCGAGATTGCGTTCGTAGGTCTTGCGGTAAACGGTGGCAATAATTAAGTGAGCGCCGGCCGAGAGAAAAAAGAAGAGCGCCACTAGCAGTGGAAGCGAAAGGTGGAAGAGTGTCACCGTCGCTGGGTCGAGCTGTTTGGTCGTTTCATTGAACTGCAGATAACCACCGCTGATGGGCAGGCTGAAGCTACGGCTCAGTAGCAGCACCGCCACGCCTTGCGCAAAGTGCAATCCGGCCATAACTAGGTTGAATTTTCGTAGATTCGAGAGTGCGATTGTCTTCATACTTACGAACTATACCATATCAGTCTCAACCCGATATACCGAGCGTGGGATAAGCGTTCATATCGCTAATACACGACGATGGCTTATACTAGTGAGTATGTACGATCTAAACTCTATCCAACAGGATCTCACCAGCAATGTAACGTCGAGTGTCACCGACCAGCTCATCAACTGGATACTTATACCTTCTATAGTTTTCACCGTGCTGTTTCTGGTTTTTTACATCGCTCACATAATCCATCGCCACAAGATTGATAAGGCAATCTTAGAAACACGCGATATCCTGCGCGATATCCGCGACAATGCGCCCCGAGCCCTATCGCCTCTGCCAGCCCACGTGCCCGAGCCGAAACAATCCGCTCTCGAAAAAGACTCTACTACGCCCAGTCTTTAATGAGAGGTCTGCTGTGGGTCATTAGCCCTTTAGCAAATCTCAACTTAAGCGGCAATGCTAGAATCGTGAAGCTCTGTGGCTGTTTGAGCACCAAGTAAAGCTGCGGCGCTAAACCGAAGACTGTCGGTATGATCGCCCGCCACTTTCATCATAAGGTTGAACGTATTTGGCAGACGGTCGGGCCATGTTTTGTAGCGTTCCGCCCAGCCTGATTGTCTGTCTGCGTCTACTATCTCCGTGAACGTTTCTGCGGCTCGTTGCGTAGCCGGGTCTGCCTCGGGGTCGTCATCAAACACGTATGCTTCACCTAGGACCGTAGTCGACAAAGTTTCGAGCGCTGCTTTTAACCACTCGTCTTGAGGCGTTGTAACCTCCTCTGAAAAAGGGTTTGAGGGATATAACTTCTCAAATTGTTTCGCCGAATTAACCATATCGAGTGCTCTGCCCTGAAGCATCATCACGACAAACTCGACAGTCGAGAAACCCAAAGTAAAGCCTCTGTAGGTTTCCGGGTTAGTCTGCATGCGAACACCGCCGTAACGCATCGAGCTGGTGGCGATATGATGCATTGTTCGCATATGACCCTGCAAAAATTTCGACTGACCAATAATGCCCGGACTTTCTGATAAAAGGTGTCCAATCAACTCTGCGTTGTCGCTCGAAGTATCTTCAGTAGGAAAGGTGGGCTGTGGCTCCAGCTGAACTAGTTTCTCTCCGTAAGGCCAAATGATATCCATAATCCAAACTATTATAGAAGGGTGTTGCAATTATGCAAACAGAATCCTTTAAGCTGTTACGCTTCGATTTCGAAGACTTTAAGGCGGGAGGTGGCGCCGCGGACCAGTCGGACAGTAGATTTGGCCACACCGAAATGTTTGGCGACCATGCTTTGCACGGCTGCATTCGCCTTGCCCTCCACCGGCTGCTCCCGCACGTATGCCTCGTACGAACCGTCGGCCTGCTCCTCGAGCCCGACCTTGCCCCGGCTCCCGGCCTTCACTACAACGCTAATCTTCATCTTCCCTCGCTAAAAGCTGGCTAGGGATGGGAAATGAGTCTATGAACTTGACGAGTGCATCGGGGTCTTGGCGCAAGTTCACCTCGACCCAGTTGTCGAGCACGCCTTGTTCTATAAGCGTTTGCCTCTCTTCGTAGAATAAATCGTCGTCGAACCACAAGAATGGCTGGCTAAAGTCTATCGCCCGGGTTTTCGCTAGGTCCCATGTGGTCGGTTTAATCTGCGTCATGAGCTCAACAGCTTCGTCGTCGAAGAGATGCCCAATGTGTCGAATCGGCACGGTGGCATCGCCTTGGCAGTGGGTCGTCAGCCAGTAGGTACTATTTGGGTAATCTGTGAGGACTTTGCGCAAAAACTCTTTGACGTGGTTGGCCGGCTGCAAATCATTGGCTAGTAGCACCCCATCGATATCCAGATAGATGTTCATAGCATACAGTATAGAGTTATTTTACTTTTTTGACCGCAACAGTTTCGGGGATACTATTGTCCACCACATCCAGGGTTAACTCAGTGTCTCCAAGCTGGCCTGTAAAAAAGTCTGCCTCACACTCGTTGCAGTGCCTGTCTGGGTCACTGCTACTCACGCAGCAACCACCAAGGTGTATGCGTCCAGCAGCCTCTGCTCGCTCTAAACTATCGCTCCAACGCATCAGACCATACACAATCTTGGAGGTATTCGTCGATTTGCAATATGGGCAAAGCTTTTTCACTTTGATTACTTCCAGTCTTTGATGCTAAGTTCAGTGCCGCAGCGGACGTCAACCCGAGATTTCTTCTACGTCTTTGAGGGGAGGACATAGCCCCATCATACAGAGACCGGCGATATCTTGGAACAACTTGCGCTCCACCGCCGCGGCAGGGTCTATCGCCTCAACTTCCGCCAAGACCTCATCGAATTCTTTTGCGCGCTGGGCAACCGGGCATGTCTCTGGGTCTCCCGTACAATAGCTATGTTCAGTTTCAGTCATACGTTATAGCATACACTCGCTGAGCTTGATTTTACAGCCAAACGTTGTGTTGATTCCCTCAGTATTTGATGCTTAGTGCTTGGCCCTAAGGATAGTGTCGTAGCAGCTTGCGCTATATTTTGTAAAGTTGTATAGTATGTATATGCATATACATGTTAATCACTGCTCAATTGCCGACTATGAGGCGCTCGAGAGGGACCGGCTTGAAGCCGCCCAGCTCGAAGAATCCCAGTTATTGTCTCTGATGATGCGCTGTGTGGGTGAGGGTGCTGAAGCACTACGTGCGCCAGTTTATGTGCAAAAAATTGCTCGTTACCTGGGGGGCGTATCTTTTAGTGTGTTTTACACCGATGCTGATCTTCGCCCGGTGCCCAAGGGCCATGCTAGCCAACTCGTCGACGATTATTGGGCACCAAACGTACCTCTACCGCTGAATTCGTCCAAAATGCGTGCAGTTGCATATACCGGATTCTTTGTGCCATACGAAACAGATACGGACACCGAATTGTTTGCCATGACGAACGAATTAAACTTGGTTGGGGTTAGACCTATACATATTACCCTTCTTTGATGACAGCTATTTGCCGTTCTCGAAGTCTTGTAATATCTTAAGGAATTCTGATTGGGCGCTAGATGGCACGTCTTCATTGCTCAGTTGTTTGATCTGACCGTCATTTGCCACGATATCCTCGATACTGTCGAAG
>CAJDUE010000021.1_pt1 | contig 15004 bp, 4 predicted proteins | sample 7390401 | NCBI WGS metagenome assembly CAJDUE01 (sample SAMEA7055667, study PRJEB34461) | soil metagenome | biome: terrestrial ecosystem; feature: Peninsula; material: soil | place: Antarctica | collected 2016
CATACGCGGGCGTAGTCACGCGCGTAAGGAAAAACAGGGGTGAAGCTAGCAAGAAGAACACCGCCAAAGCACGGGCGGTGTGAGGTAGAAGGTTAGACATGACAAAGCCCCTCCGGAACATAGTTCTGAGGGTACGCGGGAACAGTACTGGTTTTATGCCTTGCTCTAGGCTCATTTTTAGCTTTTGTTTTTTAAGTTTTTATTTGTATCGTTTTTATTTTTGTTCGATACGTGTTTAATTGTGAACCTCTGGTTTGGCAGGAACAAGTAGCTTTGGTTGCTAAAATTGTACTCACGTCCTTAACATAAATTGTGTTTAAACTATTCTATACTTTATAGTATTTATTACTACATACATATAATTTATGTCTGTTGGCTTCATTTCGCCAGTCGATGGTATTTTCTTATTAATATAGATACTTTGTTGTTGTACTTACAATATGGCATTAATTATACATTTATTTTTACAAAGTTATACACAGTTTTTTAAATAGTGTTGACAGATTTGTTGAGGAAAATATTGTTAAGTCCAGATAGCTAACACCTATACGTACTAATTGAGCGCCTGTACGTACTCAGCCCAAGTTGGGTTGTCCAAAGTACCATCACTGCTGATGAAGATAAGTAATTGACGGTGAATCAGAACAAGCCGCTGTGCTCCGCCCTTATCTGCTGTAGCGATATATACTGTACCGTTTATCGTATCAAATGAATCGGTGGCGCCTATTGATGCAGCGGCTTTCTTTATGGTGTCTGGGTTATCCTTTACTGCGACAGGAATGGCTTGTTCACTGACTACCATAGACACACCCTTATAAGAATCTTGGAATGTATAGATTTGTTTTTGCGGATTGTACGCTGCGTTTTTATTGACTTGATCTTCATTGCCCGCAGGTTTTAATGGCGCAAAACTCGGTTTTGCTTGTGTCTGTTTTTGTTTCATTTCCTGGGATATTGCATTGTTATGTCCAAGCCACAGCCTACCACCTAGCAGCGCACAGATTATAATAACTGCCGCCAGCACCCAACGCATATATACCCACCGAAACGTTATACGGGGCAAATGTACCTCAGGTACATTTATATTGATGGCGATTGACCGGTCAGCTTCTTCATCCTTTGTCGGAATGGTATGTCGGGCTGATTTCTGGCGCCAATTTAGCTCTGGCGCTTTCGGTTTCGTGACCCGTCGGCTCTGCTGAGCCTTTGGAACAGTTCTTTGCGACACGCTCAGCGGCCTGGATTTAGATTGCCCATCGTTGGATTCATCTGGTTCTTCAACTAGACCGTCAATCCCCCTGTATATGCTCTCCTTAAAAACTGGCTTTGATACTAGGTTATGGTTTACGGGACCATTCGGTCGGTCGTCGTTCAACCAGTCAAGCCAGGCTTGCTGCTCGTGCGTTTCTTTCTTTTTTCCCCATGCCATATGCTTATTTTACAGGATAACCCCGGTAAATGTTTTTCCATGTATTAGCCTCTTGCTTGGGTCCGCTGTATAGAACAGGCTGAGGTCGGCTATAGTTGGACCTCTCGTCACATCTTCAGGGTATCCGTACGCCTGCTGACTATCGATGGTTAAAATCATAAAGTAGTACCGTGCGTAGCTCGTACCTGCCCCTGAGCCATCGATTGGTGTGTAAGACTGGGGAATACCCAGGGGGACTTCACCGAAGTTCGTGTCCTGGCCCCAAGAAGCATTAGCCGCCGTCGATGAACGGTAGCGCATATACCAGCGTGACCCGGTCGAGTTATCGAGACCATTCATGAGCCACTTTGTCGGGAATACATCGGAATCGGTATCAATCATACGTGAGTAGCGTGCAATCTGTGGCTGGGACTGGAGCGTACTGTACTGAACCAGGTTAGTTGTCGTAATCATCGTGCCGTTACACTGACCACCGATTACGAAGGCCTTCCCTGCGCTATACGCAGTAGCCGCACCGTACCGATCACCGCCATAGCGAATGTTAGTGGTGTACCATTCACCAATACCAGTTGGGTTATTGCCGGTCGCAATGGAGGTATTAGCGCTGATAGGCGCGACGATGGTATTACTTGTGCAAGTCGTATCAGTCGTTCGCCCGCCAAACAGATAGATAAAGCCATTTTCCGCAAAACCATCCGCCTGCCGTAGATTTGCTGGAAGACTCGTCGAGTAGGTCCACGAGCCGACCGAACCATCATCGATTGCATACTTTGTCCCCGCTGCGACAGTCCGACTCGCATCAACCGTCAGTGATGTGCTACTTGTAAAGCCCGTAATGGTCGCTGTCGCACCATCTGCATATTGTAGCGTCTCGCCCACCATGCCGGATACCCAGGTTGTGCCTGAGCCCGTGACCGTTGTACCGGATTGAGACAAGGTCCCTGCTTTGTAGCCGATTGCGGCAAATTGAGAGTCATTGAGGTAATTCGTGCCGTCGTAACCACCAAAAATGTATAGGTTGTTAGCGTAGGTAATTGCGGCCATACCACTGCGCGCTACATTGAAGCTGGTTGAGCTCGTCCCCCAGGAGCTGATAGCTCCACCGCTGGCTTGGTCTGAGGTGACATAGACCGTGCTTGTGTTAGCAGAACTCCCATCAAGCCCACCGACTATATAGAGTCGATCGTGCCAGACGGCAGCACCAAATTGGGTTCTCCCAGCTGGTAACAGACCGGAGCCTGTTGATGATGTCCAGGAGCCAATTGCGCCACTCCCGGGGGTTGCATAGTATACGCTCGTCAGCCCATTCGTAGAACCACTAGTCTGGCCACCCACGTAATAGAGCGAGCCTCCTGCAGCCATCAGTTTACCCCACGTTCGAGCCGCCGGCAGTGCCGCCACCCCGGAGGTAGTCCAGCTCCCAATCGTGCCATCAGCGGCATTTATTGGTGCACTTTCAACACTTGTGGTGGCAGTGGTACAGTCTGTACCCGCTGTGGTGCAACCACCCGCAAGATAGATATAGCCGTTCACGATAGCAGCGCCCGCACCATATCGGTTTGTCGAATACTGCGAGCCATTGTTGTAAAGTTTGGGTGAGCCGGAGTAGTTATTATACAGCTGGAATGTCTGCACGGTGCTGGTCATAGTTGTACAGCTCGCCGGAGGTGTACCAATGCTACAGCCACCAATAGCATATACGTACCCATTATTTACAACAGTCCTGAGATCCCAACGCGCTGTCACCGTCACGCTCGACGTCGTGAATGCACTGATACTCCCATCACTCACATTTATCTTGGCATAGAGCAAATCATTCAGTGAGCCACCGCTTGATACATTATAGCCCGCAAGCGCATACAGATAGCCGTTGTAACCAAAGGCACTACCACGGCGTCTAACAGGGCTCAGGGAGTACGCAGACTGCACCCAGATACTACCTCCGTCCGCCGCTACGATATTATTACTGTTGTCTATCTTGGCATAGAGCACCTCACCTCGCTCACTTTCATTTGGGCTCTGTCCGCCGATTAGGTAAATGTAGTTGGCATAGACCGTTCCAGCTGCCACGCCGAGCCCCTGGCTACCACTAGTCCCAGGCTCTGAATCTATCTGTAGTTGCCCGGTCGTCGTACAGGCACTGCCCGTCGTCTCGATAGAGCCATCTGTTTTAATCCAGCATTTATACACCTCCGTGTAAAGCGTGCCAGTACAGTCGAGCCCGTTATCTGCTGCTGTGACACCGCTACAGCCGCCCAGCACATAGAGATTTCCCGGGTATGTGCCTGCTGAATTAGGATTAGCTCGGGTAAAGACGTACTGGTAGCCCTTGGCACTACCGAGACCTACAGCCGAGAATGTCTGTGATGAAAATGATCCCCAGGTACCATCGGTATTAAAGGTAGTACGCCATACATTATCTTTCCATTGGGTACCGCTCGTTCCGCCGATTATATATAAGGTGTTATTAAATACTGTGTAGCCGAAGGCTGAGAGCTTGTCACCCATAGAACCACTATTCATCGCACACCAGCTGCCGACGAAACTGCCAGAGCAGCTAGACACGCGGGTGATATGACCGACGGAATCAATCACCGCATAGGCGATGTTGTCGGTAGACTTGCCGGAGTTACCCGTGAAACAGACGCTGTTATTACCGACCGCCGTACAGCCGCCCATGTAGTAAATAAAGCCATTGTTTATGACTGCCCCTCCGGACATACCACCAGCCTGCCCGTTACCGTCGCCTTGTGGGGGCAAATCACAGTTATAGTAGCCGCTACCAGAACTACAGGGTGATGTTCCGTTCGAAACGGAGGTGTTCACCGTGCTCACATCACCGTCCGGATTGATAGCACCATAGTCATTGGCGGTTTTCGCCGTGGTACAAGCACCCGTAGAGGTGTTCTGTGCCGTACATCCCCCTATGCCATACAGCGTATTCCGCCAGACCATCAACCCGTAGCCCATACGGCTATTGGTTACTCCTGCTACGGTCGTCCAATCCGTGATACTGCCATCGGCATTAATACTGGCCAGCTGTGTATCATTCGCAATGCTTGTACAATACCCACTCCCATTGACCGTTGAACAACCCCCTGCTACATAGATATAGCCTCCCCACACTGCGGCAAATTTACCCCCCAGCGCCGCCCGGGCTGTCGTAGTTCCAGCATTGCCGATGGGGTTACCCGTCTGCCAGGCGTTAATCGTCCCGTCGGTGTTAATTTTGGTATACAGCACGGCACTCTGGGTCGTGGTAGTGCTGATACCTCCAATCACATAGAGGTAATCATTGTAAGTTTGCAGACTATGGCTCATGATTGCCGTGGCGTCGTCGACCCTCCCGTCCAACCAGTTGTAGAGCCGCCCACAACATACATACGGTTGTTGTACGCCACCGCCCCTAGAAATGCTCGGTTTGAGCTCATGGCCGTGTCGCTGTACCAGTAGACCCAGTTGTTCTTATTCGTGTCTGTCGGGTGCCACAACCGTGGCTCACCATTGGCACCGAGCTTGGCTATATAGACAGTGCTTGTCGGTGAGCCACCGCTGTTCAATCCGCCAAACAGATAGAGATAGCCATTATATGCCACTAGTGAGGCCCCCTGCCGGACCTGGCTACTCGGTAGATTGTAGGCAGAATTTGTACACCAACTGCTGCAGGCGCCGTTGCCCGGGTTCGGCGCCTCAATCGCGCCCGTGGAGGTATTGAAATGCGCCCAGTAGATATCACCCTTCACTGACGAGCCATCATTACCGCCGACTACGTAAACGTAGCCACCTGCTACCGTAGTTGATTGATTCCAACGGGCGCTCGGTAACGAAAGAGTACTGACCCAGGAGTCAAAGCGACCACCGGTAGTTTTGCCCTTCTGGATCAGCTCGTTGTCAATATCGAAGTCGATGTTACTCTCGTTATTGCCGCGCATTAGTTTGGCGGCTGTCTCGATATATACCGACGGGTCGATAGTGAGTGGATAGTTTGCGTCCTTCAGGCCCGATGCATAAATGGTAAGTAACTTACCCTTGAGTCCATACCAGGCTCGCGCTTGAGTTACTTTACGGCCGCTCTCTTTGATAAACGGGGCCGGTATACTGAACAATAGATTGGTCTTAGGGGCGTTTTCGCGCAACTTTTTGAGCAGTGAAGCATCTTTATCTGTACCAGTTGAAACATTGCCGAGCAGTGAGCTATCTGCGCCATATATGCCAACGTCACCATTCGGCTCTAGCAGCGCGTCGGTGCCTTCAGGCAAGCCGAGTGTATAGCTGAATTGTTTCGTGTCACCCTGGTAAGTATTAAGAATGATATCTTCTTTGAGCTTGACTGCTTGCAGCGTATATACCTGCTGGGCCGTACTGCCCATTACTGGGTATACGAGGCGGTTCTGCTGCTGCTGAGGTTCGCTTACTTTGAAATCGGGCGTAAGAGTGATAGAAATGGAATTTACCGGGTCCGTAACTGTTACTCCTTTTGTTGGGTCTTTGCTGAAACTGGCGCTGAATTTCGCCCTAGAGGCATCGCCGGCCAGGGTGGTACTCGGCCGGTAACCTTGGTTATATTCATAGGTCTGGGTTTTGCTGTCTAGGTGGAGACTTTGGGCTAAAGTAGATTCGGCCGTCGGCAGGAGTGCTGAGGCCTGCGATGACAGTGCGTAGGTATCCTGCTGCTGCCGAAGCATGACAGTATCTATAAACATTGTACTCGACATAAGTAGTGCCATTGATGCCCACCCTACCCTTGCCAATTTTGGGTGTTTTCTTCTTGATGGCAAGTAGTGTTGTAACAGTTTCATCACTCTTGTATCCGTAAATCTCGCAAACTTACGCTGCATAAGACGTATCGGATGCCGAGGAATCGATAAAGAAATCGTACGACCAGTTGCGGCATGAGAGTTACTTCGCGAATCGGCAACTCGTGGCCTATGTATGTCATGTTTGGCTGGAGCTCCACGAGAAGAGTCATCAAGATATGATGGCGACATCTTGTGCGGTGGCTTCGTTGGTCTTTTGGTGTTATCCATCGTTCAGTACTCCGACGCTTGCATTAAGGCTGCTCCTAACGCATGGACTCCGATTACACTAATGCTTTCCAGTGTATCACTTTTACCCCTATCTGAATAGTAAAATCCCAGGGATGAGACCCTGGGATTTTACTGAATTTTTGTTTTAGAGTTTATAGATACAAGCTCACGCTAAAGTAAATAGCGGATCGCTCTGTATCTGGCGACGTAGTCGTTGCTGCTTACGCCGCTCATTCTGGGGCAGGCGTTTCAGCACTCGATCGTCTTGCTTCTTTCTTTCTTTCTTCATTTTGTTACTCGCTTTATATATATTTGATGATTTGTTTTTGGTATTGCTTTTTGCCCGTCTGGCCAGCGCCCTCGCCTGCCGACCATATGGTCACCATTCGGTCCCGCCCGAGTGGTGGGAGGAGATTTAGAAGGTGATAGATTTGAATACATTTTCATAGTTTTTCCTTACTTGTTGCTATACTGGAACGTTAAGTTTTCTACATACGCATTCGCGTTACTGAGTGCGCTGACGTTAATCTTGATAATCATGGTATCGCCGGCGGCAAACGCCGTGGCTTGACCCGGACCACAGGCACCAGCTCCGGAAGATAAGTCTGTGGTCGGAGTACCGGCTGTCCAAGTACTGGCAGTACCGTTCGCAAAGCTGCCATCCCAACCAACCACCGTCTTGCTTGCACTACATTGGGTAACGCCCCCTGAGGCTGCTTTGCGGAAGACTGAGTAGCTCACCCCAGCGTTAGTCGTATTATCTACGAGCCCAGTGAGACTCATCGCTCCACTCGTAAATGCCTTAAACGTCGAAGGCAAGCGGTACGTGACATAGACGCTATACGTCTGCAGCGTTGGTTGCGGTGAAGTCCACCGGTAGAAGTTACGTGCTTCGCCACTGGCGCAAAGTGTACCAACTGTCAGTGCTGCAGAGTTAGAACAGAAGTCAGCTGTCATGGTACCTACGCCTGTACCATTTAGAACCGCGCCGGTGTATTCGGGAGTCATTGAAATTATATCGTCAGGTGCACTACCACAGGCACCCCAGCCGTTCGACTGGTAGCACTGGATAGTTCCCTTTGTCGAGTCGTAATACATAGAACCAAGGTAGGCATTGTTGCCAGATCCCATCGGTGGGCCAGCGAACTGGTCGAGCGTAAAGAGCGTCGGCTGACCTCCGTAGGCACCACCACCGATTTGGACATTTGCTGGCGTCGTACTACTAGCGTTTGATATCACACTCAGGTTGTCGATGTAGAATGTGCCCGAACCCAGGTTTGTCTCATATATTCGGATGGCGTTTGATGAGGTGAGGCCGCTACTCGGTGTGGTTATGAAACAGGAAACTTTTGTCCATGAACTCGTAACAGAGAAGTTCGGCGATACGGTATAGCCAGCCCCCGGCAAACTCGTATTACACGCAACCGAGTTGGCCGTACCATCGACGCTATAGTAGATATTGAAGTTGTTAGGTCCAGCACCAGCCACCTTGGCGGCGAAAGATACGACGTAATTAGTACTTGCCGTAAGCGTCGTTGAGAGAGCGTCTTTCAAACCTTGAGTATTGCCCGTTGTAACGACGCTAACAGAGTTACGACCCGTAGCGACATATGACATATTAGTATTTTGGGTGACAGTCGAGCTTATTGACGTCCAGCCGGTGAAGGTAGCGTTTTCAGCACCACCGTTTACGGCATACTCTGTCGTGTTGTTGTTTACGGAGAACAGGTCAGTCGCGATAGAGCTTTGGACCTCGAATAGCGCGCCTGTGATTGGTGTACCGTTATTGCGGATAGTGAAACCATCGGCGTTACCACCCGGTGGGCTGAGCACTAGCTCAGCACCACCGGCACTGGTCAGTGTATTGTTGTAGGCCGATTGAAGGTCCGTCGAGCTCGAGGCACCGGCCGCGGTCCACGCATAACCGTTCCAGATAAGCGTCGCTGTACTGTTCTGCTTCATCGAAACAGCGGTGTATGAGGCAGAGACACCTGAAGTATTTGCGAGCGATAGCGTGAAGTCATTAGTGCCGTTGACCGCAGTGACGTACAAGATACGACCGGTCTGCTGTGTTGTCGGCACAGGCACCGTCACGGTTACAGCCAGAGCACTTGCCGTGACAGGTATAGTGCTATAGGTGTCGACCAGACCAACCGCCATTGAAGCCGAACTTCCGAATGTCTGAGTCGTAACTGATGAATAAGCTGCCGGGTTCAGGTTGACCAATCCCATTACGCTACTGCCGCCACCGCCAGCATTGCCGCCAGACAACGTTAGGGCCCCACCATTGCCAGTACCATTACCCGCGCTACCCTTGATGGTTAGCGTAGATCCTGCGGTATTACTAGTACTCTGGCTAGTGCCCTGAATGGTCGTTGCAGCCGTAGCTGAGCCGAGGTTGATAGTATTCGAACCAAGCGTAATCGTATTAGCGCTGTTACCGATGTTTACTACACCCGTGCTGGTACCGGTATTTATGTTGGTGGCAAAGTTGCTGCTGTTGTTCAGGTAGACCTCACCGCCGTTTACACCCAACCCACCTTGGATACCAACGGATTGTGCCACCTGCAGACCACTACGAATGCTTACGTCGCCGTTGAGCGTTGTCTGTCCTTTAACGCTCAGGTTCTCTGTTTCAATACCGCCAGCTTCAAGCTGCTGTATATAGGCGCCGCCTGTATCATATGTCTTGAGGTTATTAGCAGTATCAAGTGCGTATATATATCTTCCAGATACGTAAAGATCGCGCATCCCAGATCCAGTACCGATTGTACCAACGCTCGTTGGGCTAGTAGGGTTCGAGATATCCACGACCTGTATGGCGTTTGCCGCTCCGCTACAGGCGATGTACGCAAATCGACCCTGCACACTAATGCCATTTGGCGCACAGCTGGCGACCAGGCTCAGCGATCCTGCTAGCACGGGAGCTACCGCTGGATTCTTAACGTCGTATATCTTCAGGTTATTACCAACGGAGCTCACGGCGTAGACGTATCTCCCACTAACTTTTAAATCTGTCACTGAGCTGCCATAGGCAACCGTCCCGCTAACCGACATGGAGGCTGGGTTTGAAATATTAAGGACAACTATACTGCTGCTAGTGCCGACATAAAGGTACGAGCCCTGGACTCGTAGCAGCGTGACATTGCCTGATACGCTCTGGAAATCTTGTAGGCTTGCCGGTGATGATGATGACACATCGTAAGATTGAACATCCGATGCCGAGCCCACGAATAGGTACCTACCCGAGGCAGCTAAGCCCGTCGCTGTGCCGTTACTGACTCCGCCGGTACCATTAGAAGTCGGGGTGCTTTGATTGGTTATATTCACACTATCAACCTGATCACCAGAGATTATATAAGCACTATTACCGAGCACTGCGAACTGGCCACCGGCGTTAGCGTGGCTGTCTGTGTAGCTCCCTGATAACTTAAGCGGGTTAGTTGGATCACTAACGTCGAAAGCCTGAAGTCTAGAGCCACCCTGATTACCATTAACGTAAGCGTATCGCCCCTGGACAATAATGCTCTGAGTAGTGCCGATACCGGTCGCCACTGAACCAACTTGTGCTGACGGTAGGCTACCACTCACGTAGAGCTGTCCAACAGCTGTGCCAATCGTACCAATACTGACACGTGAGTTAGTCGTGTCGACATTCATTATGGTGTTTGTGCCGGCAGCATTCTGAATCTGGAGTGCAGTGGTGCCATCAGCGACGGGTCGGAGAGCTGGGGTTACCACGCTCGTGCTCGCCGCCACAGTGCCATTGACGTTGAGGGCGTAGTTGTTTGGGTTAGAGCTAGTAAGAATGGTGGTGCTGCCCTGAATAGTCGTGGTGATGCTGCTGGAGCCAATGCTAATGGCGGAAGCGTTGCTGGTGCCGATATTGAGTGTGCTGTTTGTCACCGTATCGAGGCTTGCTGCCTGAATACCGGTTGCTGTTACCGCAAAGTAAGTGTTGGTGTTAGCGTTGTCTCTGACCTGTAGAATGTTACCGACGGTGGTGGTGGCATCACTGATCTTTAGACCGCCATTGGTGCTATTGAGTTGGATTTGGGGATTAGTGATTCCAGAGTTAGTGTATGCATCCTGAAGCGTTACTGTCATACCGCCGGCCGTGGCAACGGTCCCTACTACGCGCCAGCGAGAAGCGCCGCTATCATAGACCAAGCTGATACTTCCCCCGCTAGCCAGCGTTATATTATTACCAGTACCCGTAATAATGCGATTTGCCGCGGCCGAACTACTCGAGTCGTTACCTAGCGTAGCGTTATTTGCGCCGGCATTTACGATTGTCAAGATGCGCCCGTCGACGCCACCGGCGATGCCGGTTATTGTCTGTGCGCTGGCACCCGTCAATCGAATAAGTGTGCCCGTGCCAAAATTAACATCGCTTGAACTCCCTATCGGGCTAAAGTCTGTCCCTTTTTTGAGTGCCACTGTGCCCTGAATAGTCACCGTCGATGCCGTATTACCTATTGAGATAGCCGTTGCTCTTGCGCCACCGATGCTGATAGTACCAGTGGTAGTCGTGGCCGTACCAGTGTCTATAGATATATTGCCGCTCGCGCCGGCACTAGCATTACCCGTACCGATAATGACATTACTACTCGCTGTACCGCCGGAGCTCGTTACCGTAACACCGCCGTTACCCTGCAGAGTCAGCAGACCAACGTTTGTACCCCAGGTAGCAGCGGCAGCACTGGTCAGAGTCAGAGCTCCGCTACCCTGGGTCTGGACGGTCAGGTTTTGGTTGTTTACACCCTGGAGCGTAGAAGCACCCGTGTTGCCGAAGGTAACTGTACCAGCAGCAGCACCTAGGTTGAGGGTGGTGGCAGCACCGAAGGCGTTGACGGTTGTTGTTGTAGCGTTCAGGAGGCTGATGGTTGCTTGGTTAGTAGCGATGATGGCGCTGTTGAGGTTGATGCCACCAGTAGAGCCAGCTGCAATGGTGACAGTGTTCGCAGCGTTGCTGGCGTTGCCGATGATGACAGCACCGGTGCTGGTACCGGTGCTGATGTTGGTGGCGCCGTTGAAGTTGTTATTAATAGTCACAGTGCCGTTAGTACCGGAACCTGCTAGCGCACCAGATTGGATAACGACGTTGCCGCCATTGGTGTTGCCACCGCCAGCTGCACCACCGGTGAGCGTGACGTTGCCACCGGCTCCTGTAGTACCGCCCGTACCGGCCGTAAGGGCCAGGACGCCACCTGCACCAGTGGTGTTACCAGTTGCACCGGTAAGGTTCAGCTGAGCGCCAGCTGTAGCGGCGGTCGTTTGGGCAGGCTTTGTGATGGTAGAGGCTGCTGTCGCAGTACCTATCTTTATATTGCCAGTGCCGGAGATAAGGTTCAAAGTTGTTGCTCCGGTACTGTTGCCAATAGTAATGGTCTTGGCGTTTGCGTTAGTACCGATATTTATGGCCCCCGTGGTGGTGCTATCAAGGTTGAGGGCATTGGTAGTCATAGAGTTAATAGTCAGTGCGGCAGCCGAGGGGCCTTGGATAAGCGGCGTGACAACACTGGTGGTGGCCTGTAGTGTTGCAGCTATGCCAGTGCCGGTACCAATGTTGAAGTTGGTGTTCTGAGCCGTGCCAGGTGTGCCGGCTTGTGCTTGGATGAAGTTAGAAGTTGTTGGGGCCAAATAGGTTGCATCGCAGGCACTCAGGTAGCTGGAGCCATTCTGGCAAACCATCGTGGTACCGGTCGTAGCACTGAGAGTGACACCCGTGTTACCTTGGATGGTTGTGGTGGTTGTGGCTCGGCCGATAGTCACACCACCAGCATTCGTTGTGCCGATACTTATATTACTAGTGCCACTGGTACTGGTGCCAGTATCTATAGTGATTGTACCGGCTGTACCGGCGGTACTGTTACCGCTCTGGATGGTGACACCACTGGATACAGCTGTGTTCGCTGTATTAATAGTAACGCCTGCGTTACCTTGCAGGGTGAGGGCACCAGCTGAAGTACTCCAGGTTGCCGCGGCGGCACTGGTGAAAGTCAGGGCGCCGGACGTGGTTGTCAGGCTACTGGCGGCGTTTCCAGTGAGACTGACTGCTCCACCAGACGTAGTGATGCCAGCATTGCCGGTTATGAGTTGCGTAGCAGTCAATGAACCGTTAACCGTGGTAGTGATACCCGCCTTAGAGATAGAGACCGCGTTGGCATTGGCGGTGCCGAGGTTGAGGGCAGTGGCGGTAGCAGCATCGACCAGCGGGGTACTAATGCTAGTTTGAGCTGTCAATGTATCCACAGTAATATCCTGATCGGTCGACAATGCTTTCATCACCGTATCAAGATAGGTTGACAATACACTGTACGGGTTGGGAGATGAACCATCAGTCAGATACACCAAGCCGAGATACTTACGCATCATCTTTAGGCTGGTGTAACTATAAGCTTGGTTATAGACAATTGCCGCACGGTTTTTGTAGTTATAGTCAGCATTTCCTCCCGACCAGTCCCCCTGCAACGTTGCTTCGGACGGATAGCTTGAGTTTTCGTAGGTGACGATTTGATCGCTTGTCAGGTTAGTAAAGTATGCACTGTCAACTGCTGTGCCAGGATTACTAATGATTGGGTATAGCCCCTTGCCGTGAGAGTACGCAGTCGCAGTCGTGTAATAAGCAACGTTGCCACCTGTGTTAGCAGAGGTAGTGCGGTCAAAGAAAATACCATCAATTTCCGGATAATAAGTGCGCCATGCGTCAATATTTGCCTGCACAGTTGACTGTGAAACTGCTGTATAGTTAGTGTCAACATACCCAATAACTGTTATACCAGCTCCGTGTAGTCGTTTAATAGCTGCCGTATAGTTCCCGTCGGTAGAGCCACCAGGTCCACTGCTTGGATTTAATATTACAGTCATTGGAACATCTTGGTACTTTTTCTTCATTGCGATAAGGTTGTTGTAATCAGTGTTGGTATAGACACTCGCTGGATAGATATACATTGGGACCAAAATGCCGGTATGTGATGATACATCGCGATAAGATTTGGTATTTAGGATACCGTCGCCAGATAGAATCAAGCCACCCATAAATGCATTGTTTGTAACGGTCAGCGCAGTACCGGCAGCGTTTACGGTCGTAGCACCCTGTAGAGTAATTGCAGCAGATGCGTTGCCGATGGTCGTCGCAGCCGTGCCCGTCGTGTTGATGAGCGTAGCGCCGGTAACGGTGGTAGCTCCTGTCAGGCCGATGCTAGTACCACTCTGGATAGCGATAGCTCCTGTCGAAGCATTGCCTATGGTTATAATACCCGTACTACCATTACCAATATTTGTGTTGGCGTTACCGGAAGTATTAAGGTTCGTCGTACCCGATGTTGTGAAGGTCTTAGTGGATGCAACAGTCGTGTCACCGTTAAGACTGACGGCGCCCCCGCCGGTCTTAAAGAAGCCAGTGCTGAGTGATTGGTCGAAGTTACCAGCACCAGCGTTGAAAGTGATACTCTTGCCAGCAGCGACAACGGTGTCTTGGTTGAGATTGATGTGTGTGGCATTAGGAGCGGTGGCATCACCGATGTTCAGGTCCGTGCTTGTTGCAGTGTCGATTTTGCTAGCTATCTGAAGGTTGCCGGCTGCGCTGAAGCTGGCGAGGACGGTGCCACCAGTTGATTGCAACTGCAGAAGGTCGACCGTCTGGCCGCCGGCTGCACCGCGTAGGATGCCGACTATTGTACCGTTCGTTGTGCTATCGGTCGCCTGGATGTTGAAGTTCGCCGATATCTGGGGCGTTGCTGATCCTGCGGTGTTCTGGATGTAGTAAGCCGAACCGGTGGCCGCTGGACAGTTGCTGGCCCCGCCATTGTACACACAAATTGTCCCTGGGCTTGCAGTGGTGGCCAGGGACGTATCAGGCAGGAGGAACTTACGGTTCGCGGTGAGTGTGCTCGTGGTAATCGTCGCGCCAAACCCATCGGTCGTACCGTCGGCGAACATTACACTACCCTGTTGTGTCGTACCACTGCCCGTAATACGACCGAGCGTTAGTTGTCCATTCGCATCGATGCTACTGAGCGCCACGCCCGCAGAATTTTGGAACTCAACAATATTGCCTGACTGGCTTGCGTTAGCCTTGACGATGAGCTGGATTTGATTGCTGGCACTGCCCAAGATACTCTGCCCGGTGGCGGTCAGATTGACCGTATTGATACCCATCGTCGCCTGCAGGTTCGCCGCGATACCGGTGCCAGTACCGATGTTGAAGTTAGTGTTCTGCGCCGTACCTGGCGTACCGCTTTGCGCCTGGATGTAGCTGCCATTAGCCTGGTTTTGGGTGAGCAGGTTGTAGCTGCCAGCGGCGCCTTGGTCTTGGATATGGAAGGTTTGGTTGCCGCTAGTCGGGCTATCGATTGCGAGCGTAGCGAGATTGGCTCCGCTACTCGTCGCAAGTTGGGAGGCTGTCTTGGCATTGAAGGCATATGGTACAGCAGTGAGCTTGAGTCTGGGGGACATCTCTCCGTCCCATGATGCTACGGTGGTCTTACCGCCTATGTCCATGGTGACATAGAGCTGCTGATCCCATGGGATAGTGCCAGGGAAA
>CAJDUE010000006.1_pt2 | contig 14877 bp, 14 predicted proteins | sample 7390401 | NCBI WGS metagenome assembly CAJDUE01 (sample SAMEA7055667, study PRJEB34461) | soil metagenome | biome: terrestrial ecosystem; feature: Peninsula; material: soil | place: Antarctica | collected 2016
AGTTCTCCAACTTCTGGTCATTTTGGGCGGTACGTATGGGCTTGGGTTCCACTGGCGTCCGAATATAAACTGGCGCCAAACCGATTTCCGCTCTATGTTGAAAGCCTTGCCACCGCGCTCACTTGACCAAGGCATCGACCAGGTGCAGGGTATCGTGGAAACGAACATCGCTTCTACCCCATACGTCGGTGGCGCTAACGCCATCGCGAACTTCAACAGCGCATATATATTGCACATGGCACCGATTCTGCTCGTCGGTACGGCGATTTCCACAGCCATATTTCCGAAGCTCAATGCTCGCCTCAGCCAGGGCCGTCCCGACCTGTTTCGACAAGATTTTCTACGCGTTCTTCGGCTGATGATATGGATAGCCATGCCGATAGTAGTTGTTAGCTTCTTCGCTCGTGGCTATTTGGCTCGCCTCATTTTCTCAAATAATTCTGGAGATATCGCGACTATTTTTGGATTCCTCACTGTGGCCATCCTTTTCCGAGTCATGTATACGCTCATGTCGCGGTGGTTTTACGCCCAGAAAGATACTCGCACACCGCTCCTGGTTTCAATCTTCGTTATCGGGCTCAATGTCTATCTCTCTTACACGCTTGCCAATACGGGTTATCGGGCAGCCGGACTGGCTATAGCTCAGTCCATCGTGGCCGCTACGGAGGTGCTCATACTTGGTACTATTATGTTGAAGCGTGATCGCAAGCTTTTCGACGGTGTATTCTGGGGTGGAATCTTCCGTATCATCTCGGTGACGGGCTTCAGCCTGATAGTAGGCTACACCGCGGTGCAGTTCTGGCCACTGGTGATAGGTGACCGTGGTCTCACCCTCGCCCTTAAATTGTCGGGTATATCCGCCGTGACACTGACGACGCACCTTGTCGTCTCCAGCCTGTTTGACCTCGAAGAAGTTCGTCCGATTTTCGCCTGGGTAAAGCGCGTTATTCTCCGCCCCATACGCATCGATTACTAATATTTATCGCCACCTCTGTTATACTCTTAAGAGTTAAGAGTTAAGAGTTAAGAGTTAAGAGTTAAGAGTTAAGAGTTAAGGTTATCTTTGTGAAACAAGACCATATTAGGAATTTCTGCATTATTGCGCATATCGACCATGGGAAGTCGACGCTGGCTGACCGCCTGCTCGAGTTGACTGGTACGGTCGAGTTACGCAATATGAAGGCACAGCTACTCGACCGTATGGATCTGGAACGCGAGAAAGGCATTACCATCAAACTTGCCCCCGTCAGGATGGAGTATAAGGGTCACGAGTTGAACCTTATTGACACGCCTGGCCACGTCGATTTTAGCTACGAAGTATCACGCAGCCTGCAAGCCTGCGAGGGTGCACTGCTAGTTGTCGATGCCAGCCAGGGTATCCAGGCGCAGACGCTGGCGAACGTGTACCTCGCTCTGGCGGCAGACCTAACCATCATCCCGGTGCTGAATAAGATAGATTTACCGGCTGCCGACGTCGAAAAGGTGAGCCGAGAAATCATCAGCCTGCTCGGCTGCACGTACGAAGACATCCTCCAGATATCGGCCAAAACTGGGCAGGGCGTCGAGGCGGTACTGGACCGGCTGGTGGTCGATATACCAGCGCCGACCGTGCGAAACGTCGGTACTCATACAGAGACACGGGCACTTATATTCGATAGCTACTACGATGATTACCGTGGGGTCATTCTCTATCTCCGCGTCTTCGATGGGCATATTCGCAAGAGCGACCAGATAAAGATGCTAGCCACCGGCGTACAGGGCATTGTGCTAGAAGTAGGCGCGCTTAAACCCGATATGACACCAGGCCAACAGCTACAGACCGGCGAAATAGGCTACGTTGTTACCAACCTAAAAACAACACGTGAAGCACGGGTTGGTGACACTGTGACGCTTGTAAGCAGCCCGGCGGTCGATCCGCTGCCTGGCTACCGTGATGTCCAGCCATTCGTCTACGCCGGTTTTTTCCCGGAGAGCAACGAGTTCTACCAAGAGCTCAAAGATGCCATCGAGCGGTTGAGTATGAGTGACTCGGCACTGCAGTTTGTACCGGAGAATTCACCGGTACTTGGTTTTGGTGTGCGCATCGGCTTCCTCGGCCTGCTACACATGGATATCATTCGCGAGCGACTAGAGCGAGAGTACAACCTTGATTTGGTAGTGACGAATCCGAGCACTGACTACCAGGTGAGTTTGATCAGTGGTGAAGATATCGATATCAAATCTGCCGCCGACCTGCCCGACCCGACCAAGATAACCGAAATTCGCGAACCGTGGATTAAAGGAGAAATCGTCGTGCCACAAATTTATGTCGGCCCTGTCATCCAGCTCATCAGCTCCAGGCGCGGTTTACAGACGAACCTGAGCTATGTCGACGAACAAGCACTTGTCCACTTCGAAGCGCCCCTAGCCAACCTGCTAACAGACTTCTATGACCAGCTCAAAAGCATTACGAGCGGCTATGGTAGCTTCAACTACGAACTCGATGACTACCGGGCCGAAGACCTCGTCAAACTAGACTTCTATGTGGCTGGAGAAATAGTCGGGGCGCTCAGCGTTATGGTGCACCGTTCCGAGGCACAAAAACTCGGCCGTGAGACCGTCGGCAAGCTGAAAGAGGTCATCCCGCGGCAGAATTTCCAGGTGGCGCTCCAAGCTGCTATCGGCGGCAAGTTTATTGCTCGCGAAGATATCTCGGCCTACCGCAAAGATGTCACGACTGGGCTCTATGGTGGTGACGTTTCGCGCAAGAAAAAAGTGCTCGCCAAACAAGCCAAGGGCAAAAAACGCATGAAACGCTTCGGCAAAGTCGATATACCTAGCGAAGCCTTCACCGTTATGCTCAAGCGGGATTGATATACCGAGGTTGAGTATTCATCCCGACTACTCCTGTTACATATGGCGCCGAAATAAGATACACTTGAGATATGCAGAAAAAACACATCATCACCCTCGCAGGTAAACCTGGTAGCGGCAAATCCGCGACCTCGAAACTTATCGCAAAACAACTCGACTACGACCACTTCTCATCGGGTGATCTTTTTCGAATGCTCGGCGAAGAAAGGGGTATGGACGTACTCCACGCAAACTTAAATGCAGAACAAAATGTCGAAATAGACCATCTGGTCGACCAGAAATTGCGCGACATCGGCGCAACTCAGGATAAACTGGTCGTCGACTCACGGACTGCCTGGCATTGGATGCCGCAGTCCTTCAAGGTCTTTTTAGAACTCAATCTCGACGTAGCAGCGAAACGCATCACCGCAAATATGGATGCCGAGCGGATGGAGAGCGAAAAAATTCCTAACGACACGCACGAGTATGCCGTCATGTTGCAGGAGCGCCTAGACAGTGAAGCACGACGATACCAGAGTCTATACCAAATCAACCCATATGACACGTCAAATTACGACTTTGTCGTCGATACAGACGTGAATAGTCTGGAGCAAGTCACAGAGCTTATACGAGAGGCGTATAAGAAATGGCAGGCCCGCTAGCACTCTGGACTTTTGAGTGCCAAAGTGATAAACTCAGGACATGAGTCCGCGACAAAAGCAAATTTTAATCGCGATTATAGAGCAATATGCCGAGGTGGCTGTACCAGTTGGTAGCAGCTTGCTCGCCAAAGTGTTCGGCGTGTCGAGTGCCACCATCCGTGCCGAGATGGCTGATCTCGAAACACGGGGCTTTATTCGTCAGCCGCACACCAGCGCTGGTCGTATCCCAACCGATAAAGGCTACCGTTACTATGTGAATGAGATAGCCGGCACTGAGCATACACAACCAGAGCGACGCGCTGAGCGAGCACTTGCGGCTCGGCTTCAGGACGGCGGCTTGCCAGAACGTGCCATCCGAAATGCGGTCGATACGCTCGTAGAGCTGACACACAACCTAGGCCTGGCAACCATCGGCAACCAGTTGTACATAAGTGGTCTCTCCAACCTCTTCGGCCAGCCTGAATTTGTTGGCGGGCAACAGGTACAACAGGTTGCAAACCTGCTCGATAACCTCGAGCCGTGGCTACGCGAGGCAGCACCAAACAAACCACTGAGCGTTTACATCGGGGCAGAAAACCCTATTGGTCGCAGCGCCGACGTGAGCCTGGTCATCAGCCGGTTTCGCAGCCCCTTCAGCGACCACAGCTACATCGGCACACTCGGTCCAACCCGCCAGAGCTACCGAGATGTCATGAGTCTTGTCGCTCACGCTGGCAAGACTCTTGAGGAGGTGTTGTAGTGCATCAACTTTCGCCAAATCTAATAATCGAGTCAGTCAATCGTATGGTTGTCGATTTGTTTCGAGCGGCTGAAATGCAATCAGCGGGCCTTTCGGGGGTTGCAAGCACCATAAGAACTAAAATCCCTCGAGAGCTGGGGAGTCTAGGTGTAGGCGACGACACTATCTCCCAGATCGCTAGGAACGCTACCGCTATAGTGGATGGCGCAGAACGTGATTTGACAGACGAAAGACTAAGAGCTTTTTGTGAGGAAAATCATGACTAAAAAAAAGGACGACATCAATTACGCGCAGATAGCTGAGAAGCTCGCAGCTGAGAACGCACAGCTGACTGAAGCGCTGCAGCGCGAGCGAGCAGACGCGACCAATTTGCGCCGCCGTCACGATGAGCAGATCGCATCGCTACGTACGGCAGTTAAGGTGAGCGTGGTGCGCGACCTCCTACCCATTATCGATAACTTCGAGCGGGCGCTCAAACATGTGCCGGCTGATCTGGCAGAGAATGAGTACGTCAAGGGCGTGCAGGGCATCGTCAAGCAGTTCGAGAAGACACTGGCCGACATCGGCGTCGAGCGGATTAAAACCGTCGGTGAACCATTCGACCCACATTTGCACGAAGCCGTCAGTATGGAAGAAGGCGAGGGAGATCAAGAAATTGTCAGCGAAGAGCTGCAGTCAGGCTATAAACTCGGCGATGAAGTCATCCGTCACGCCATGGTCCGTGTCAAGGGATAAGGCATGCCTGAATATCACGAATTATCACCTATACTCGGCGGAAGAAATTCGGGGCAAGCGTATAGAGCGACCATTGGTCGTCTATTGACATCGTTAAGTCCTGAATTGTGGAACGCTGGCTATGGGGGCACGCGACATATTGATGCGAGCAAACAAGGATTATTTGTAGCAACAGGAGAGGATAATGGTGGTTCGTGGTTGATGGTGGACTTATATGGAGAAGCGCTCACAGGAACGCCATTCCGGTATGCCGAAACAGGCATACAAACTAGCGAGGACACAGTATGGGTAGCACGGGCACACGAAGACCTTGCGCCAAGTTCTCCGGATGAGTCAGACTTTCTGCTAAGAAGGATGTTAGCTTTGGCTGTAGATTTGCGTGACATGCAACCGCACGGCCAGCAGAGGTGAAAAAATGAATTGGCACTCTTGACAGTAGAGTGCTAACTCGCTACAATTGGGTGTACATTAGCACTCTAAGTACATATCTGCTAACAAGAAAGGGTATAAACATTATGTCAAAGATCATAGGAATCGACCTAGGTACCACCAACAGCGCCATGGCCGTCATGCAGTCTGGTAAACCAGAGATTATCGCCAATAGCGAAGGTAACCGCACCACGCCATCAGTCGTGGCTATCAACAAGAATGGTGAACGTCTCGTCGGTCAGGTAGCACGCCGCCAGCAGGTTACCAATTCAAGGAATACTATTTACGAGGTAAAACGCCTCATCGGTCGTAATTTCAACGATAAAGAAGTCCAGCGCGACCTCAAGCTCATGGGCTATGAGATAGTCAAGAGCGGCAATAGCACAAAGGTAAAAATGGGCGATAAAGAGTACAGCCCTGAGGAAATCAGCGCCATGATTCTCAGCAAACTCAAGGCTGACGCCGAAGCCTTTCTAGGCGAGCCAGTCACCGAAGCCGTCATTACCGTGCCGGCTTACTTCGACGACTCTCAGCGCCACGCTACCAAAGACGCTGGCAAGATTGCCGGTCTCGAGGTAAAACGTATCATTAACGAACCAACCGCTGCCGCTCTCGCCTATGGCCTAGACAAGGGCGCTACCGACGAAAAAATCGTCGTCTACGACCTAGGTGGTGGTACCTTTGACGTCTCCGTGCTAGAGCTCGGGGACGGCGTATTTGAAGTTAAATCGACCAATGGTGACACTCATCTTGGTGGTGCCGACTTCGACCGTGTTATTGTGAATTACTTCGCCGACGAGTTCAAGGCCGAACACGGCCTCGACATCCGCGAGGACAATGCTGCCATGCAGCGCCTGCGCGACGAAGCCGAAAAGGCCAAGATTGAACTCTCTACAGCTCAGGAAGTGAACGTCAATCTGCCGTTTTTAACCGCTGATGCCGACGGCCCGAAGCACTTCGAACACAAACTGACCCGCGCCAAACTCGAGGATCTCGTAGGTGAACTTATAAGCAAGACTGCCGAACCATGCGAAAAGGCTCTCAAGGACTCCGGCCTCAAGGCCAGCGAAATAGACAACGTAGTACTCGTCGGTGGAATGACCCGTATGCCTGCTGTCGTTGAAAAGGTGAAGAAAATCTTCGGCAAAGATCCCATGAAAGGCGTCAACCCAGATGAAGTCGTCGCTGTAGGCGCGGCTATCCAGGGCGGTGTACTGCAGGGCGATGTCAAAGATGTGCTGCTGCTCGACGTAACCCCTCTAAGCCTCGGTATCGAGACCATGGGTGGCGTCATGACGCGCCTCATCGACCGTAATACCACTATTCCGACCAGCAAGAGCGAAGTATTTAGCACCGCGGCCGACAGTCAGCCGCAAGTAGAAGTTCATGTCTTGCAGGGTGAGCGAGAAATGGCAGAGGGCAATAAGAGCCTCGGACGTTTTGTCCTTGATGGCATCCCGCCAGCTCCACGCGGCATCCCGCAGATTGAAGTTACCTTCAACATAGACGCCAACGGCATCTTGAATGTAACTGCCAAGGACAAAGGTTCTGGCAAAGAGCAGAACATCACCATCCAAGGCAGTGGTAGTCTCGACAAAACAGAAGTAGAGAAGATGGCCAAAGAGGCTGAAGCTCACGCCGATGAAGACAAGGCCAAGAAAGAAGCCGTAGAGAGCCGCAACCACCTCGACAGCGCCGTTTACCAGGCCGAAAAGTTAAAGGTAGAACAGAAAGATAAGATTTCTGACGACGACGTTAAGGCCATCGACGAAGCCGTCGAAAAAGCCAAAAAAGTCGTCGCTGACGACAAAGCCGAGAAAAACGCCATCGAGACAGCCGCTAAAGAGCTTAACGAAGTCCTGATGCCCATCGGTGCCAAGATGTACGAATCTGCTCAGGCAGAAGGCGAAGCTGAGACTTCGGAAGATAAGGGCGATAAAAAGTCCAAGAAAGATGATGGTCCAGTAGAGGGTGAAGTCATCGACGACAAGGAGAAAGAAAAATAAAACCCAAATGGGGCGCCATCGGCGCCCCATTTATTTATCTACTCCTAATCAATATCTCACTGGTAACCAGATAAGAAAACATACCACTAAATAGTTGCTATCCCTTTCAAATGGGTAAAATGACGGGGAAGCATCAGGTAAAATCCGATTTCTTTGAAAAGCGAAATACTTATGTTTTGAATGTGATGTTTCGTTCGCTATAGTTGATGCATGGCCATATCTAATCCCGAAATTCTTGATGCAGCAAAGCTAGTAGTCGACACTAACGGTGAAGTCTATCGATCTTTGACTCACGCAGAACTTGCTTCTGCGAGTGCGATGCTGCCGAATGGACACACCAGGCTCTTATCTGGGCAGGTGCGGCAGATGTCAACATACGATCCACAGCAGATGCTCCCAGTCATGGCTGGAGAATTTATGTTGACCGCCCACGATTCAAGCGAGTCCAATATTTTTGAGGCTAGGCTCTTATATCTTGCCTGGATAGGACAGGACAGCCCGTGCGGAATCGATGTTCACACCGGAGAGGTATTTGGGCTGGGGTATGACGATAAAGACCGAGAGATCGATTTAATGAAAGAGCCTGAATGGCACACACGAATTCTAGGAGCATTATCAGCACTCGCAGATAGCATTTTCGAGGTTTAGCTCTCGAAGATCTGCTTACGTAAATATATTGGCAGTGGTTTGATTTCACAGGGGATGGCAGCAGTAGAAGAGTGAGTTTCATAGTATTTTCATTGCATAGTCGTGCTGCCAGGGTTATGTTAGTGTTTTATGAGAAATTGGCTTATATTTGTAGACAGATATAAACAACGAGGGAGTGTACAGCATGGGTTTTCTCATATTTATCGGATTTGTAGCCTTCCTCATCTGGCTCTTTACGCGAAACTCGGGCAAGAACCCTCAGCCGAATACCACTAACCTCAACCAACAATGGGTAGATTTCATTGCCGCCTATCACAGCCTTGCGTCTACGCCCGCCGAAAAAGCGCTGATAATGAAGATGCTGACGGATCTGCAAGCCCAGGGTATGCCATGGCCGCAGCAGCTCATTCAGCACGCAGCTGAACCATGGACGATGGAACCGACAGCTCATGCACAGACAGTGACAGCTCAGGCCGCCACCACCGCACAGCAACTAGCTAGCGTCAGTCAGCAGGCGGCCGCTATGCCCGTACCTGAACCGCCTCGGAGCAAAGACCTGGATAGTACCTCGGTGTTGCTGTATTTTGGCGCCTTCCTCTTCGTGGCCGCGGCAGGACTCTTCGTAGCTTTTGGTGGCGCCAACGGGACACTTCGTATGGCAACCGTGCTTGTCGTGGCCCTGGCGTTCTACAGCGGCGGCTTATGGATTCACACCAACAAACCGAAGCTCAAGGCGGCCGGACTGACGTTCGTCGGTATCGGCATCATGCTTGCGCCACTCGTCGGTGTGGCGGCTTACGCTTATCTATTCAAAGGGCAGGCCGGAGCAGTTTGGTTTACGACCTCGGTTTTCTGTATAGCACTCTACGGGCATGCACTACGCACTCTGCGCCATCCGCTACTCGAATATATTCTCATCGGTACATTTGTGTCGTTGTTTGAGTCGGCAATCTCTATAATCCATGGGCCGGTATACTACTACGGTTGGATGCTGGCTGCTTGTGGGCTACTATTGCAAGCTTGGAGTATAGCTCGGCACTGGTCGCCAGAACTAGCAAAATCGTCAGATACAAGCTCTCATGTGCTACTGCCGGTTGCACTTCTGGCGTCGCTGTACATGGCACCGGAATTCGGTGTGCTGCAGCTGGGCGTTTCATTCATGCTGGCTGCGCTCTTTTATGCGCTGCATGCCTGGCAAGCCTCCGGTGATGATCGCGCTACCTCTGCCGTTGGTGCCCACATATTGTTGATCGCCGGGGCCGGCGCATTTGCCTACGGCTGGCACCAAGAAGTTATACATGTGGCTTGGATACTGGTAGCGTTCGTCGCACTCCAGACTATTTTGACACTGGCGCTGAGGCCATCGCGACTTGCCCGCAATGCTGCCTCTGTTGGATTTATCGCTGCAGTGGTGGCGGCATTCTTCGCCGCCTCCGAGCCGGCTGTCATCCTTGTAGCAATCGGTTTGCTAGTGTTCTCTGCCGCCGTGACGTGGCTCCGACAGCAGCGTGTTGATGCCTATACCGTCATGAGCATGGCGCTGCTGACGGTTCCCTTCATCTACGCGTATCTCTTCAGCTACCCATACCTAGGCACCAGCCATGTTACGACGTTGGTCGGAAGCACGGTGTTGCTGCAGCTCGTCCTAGTCTATGCCATTGATAAGTCCCGCTTCCGTACGGTAGATTGGCTACTCGCCTATAGGGCGCTGGTTATCACCGGTATGTTGCTCGCCTTTGTCTTTGCGTCTTTCACTGGTGCTGCTCTTTCGTTCGGCGTCGGCCTTGCCAGTGCAGTTATAGGCCTGGCGGTGTATCGCCGGGACAAAGAAGCGTATTGGCTCAATGTATCGAGTGTGCTCGTGACACTACCACTGCTGGCGACGTGGTCTGAAGCCCACGTATTTCTGGCTGCGGTAGTCGTCGCTACACTGTGGCATATCGCACTTTCGCTCGTCTATCGACTCGAAACGAGCCGCTGGCTGGGTACCGGTGCGTGGTTGCTTCTGCCGGTCGCCATTGCACATGATGTGTATAGCCTTCATCAAGCGGCATGGTACGCGAGTTCATACGTGGTGGTTACAGCGGGGCTTATGCTGGCTCGCAGTGTCTCATTGAAACGGCTCGGTAAACTGCACGGTACGCTGGCAGAGCTGGAGCGTCGGCTCAAGAGTGATAGTTGGTCGTATGTCTATGGCTACGTCCTCGCTGCGGTAGTGGCATACGGTGCATCACTTGGCGCAGGGCGTTTTGCACCGGCCATGGTCGCGGCTATCCTAGGGTGTCTTGTGTACATTTTGGGTGTTTCGATCGAGCGGAAGCCAGAGCTTCTTGGCGTGTTACCGTTGTTAGCGCAGCTCGGTCTCTGGGGGACATATCGTTCGACAGACCTGACAGCATACGCACTGTTGTCGCTTGGCATCGCTGTAGCAGCGTTTGCGCTCACATTTCTAAATAAATCGAAGTCAGCACAGTCCATCCGCTACGTCTCTCTAGCAACGATGTATATTACACCGGCGCTAGTAAGTCTAGGGAGCACCTGGGTCATGCCGACTGGGCTTCTGGTGGCGGGTGCGGCGACTCTCTACGTCGCATGGACGCGGCCGCAATCCGAGCGTGAGCTTGCCGGAGGTGTAGTACTACTGGCGGTGCTTTGGCTGCTCGCTTACAACGGCGTGACTAATATACAAGCTCATACGCACATCATAGCGCTATTCTTCGGCCTCTACGCCTACTGGCGCAAACAGCTTGGTGATAGCGAGTCTAGCCATTCTTACATTGTGGCTATGCTCATGACGGCCACAGTACCACTCGTGCTACAGTCGTTGGCCGGCGTGGCTGGCGGTCTGTACGGTGTTTGGCTCATCCTCGATCAGATTGCGATCATGCTACTCGGTATGGCGCTGCGCGATGGGTTCGTCATACGCTGGGGCCTGTATGTAGCGATAGGCGCGGTGCTGTATCAACTACGGGATCTCGGCTGGGCGATGGTAGCGGTGCTAGCAATTTTCCTCATTGGACTCGCGCTCTACCGACTGCAGAAAAGTGACAGTTCAAATCAACCCCCAAAGACATAAATATATTGGCACTCTAGACATTTGAGTGCTAGTCTAGTAGACTTATAACAGATATGGCTAAACGCGATTATTACGAAGTGCTGGGTGTTGCCAAAGACGCCTCGGCTGACGAAATCAAGAAGGCTTTCCGCCGGAAAGCGGTCGAGCTGCACCCCGATAAACAGGGCGGTGACGAGGCGAAGTTCAAAGAGGTCAATGAAGCCTACGAAGTGCTGAAAGACCAGAGCAAACGGCAGCGCTATGACCAATTCGGTCACGCCGGTGTCGGTGGTGCCAGTGGCAATGGCGGCGGCAACCCATTCGGTGGAGGCGGTGAGTGGGGCGGCCAAAATGTCAATTTTGACTTCGGTGACCTTGGACTCGGCGATATTTTCGGCAGTTTCTTTGGTGGTGGGGGTGGTGGCCGCTCACAGCGCAAGACACGCGGTAACGATATCGAGACAAGGATCGAGATCAGCTTCGAAGATGCCATCTTCGGTACCGAAACCGAACTACGACTGAGCCTAGATGATACCTGCAGCCACTGCAAGGGCACCACAGCAGAGCCAGGCTATGAGCTCAAGACGTGTGATACCTGCAAAGGCGCCGGCCAAGTTGTGACAGCCACGCGCACTATATTCGGTAATATCCAACAGGCGACCATCTGCCCGACCTGCCATGGCCGCGGTCAAATACCCGAGAAAGTCTGCTCTGTCTGCCGCGGTAAGGGCACCGAACATCGCACACAGACCATTAAACTTAAAATCCCAGCTGGTATCGATGATGGTGCGACTATACGTCTGCACGAGCACGGCGAGGCTATCGCTGGCGGTCCGAAAGGCGACCTCTATGTCCATGTTCGTGTCAAAGCTCACAAACACTTTACCCGCGAAGGCGAGTTGATACTCAGCGATGAGCACGTCGGCATGGTCGAGGCAGCGCTAGGTGTAGAGATAGAAATCGACACGGTCGATGGCAAAATTCGCATGAAAGTACCAGCTGGTACGCAGAGTGGGGCTGATTTCAAACTATCGAACCATGGCGTACCACACCTTCGTTCCAGTACGCGTGGTGCACACATCGTCACCATCATCGTCGACACGCCGACGAAACTGACCAAAGAGCAACGCGACCTACTCGAGCAGTTTGAAATCACCCCCAAAAAACGCGGCCTGTTCTAAGCTTCACAAACGGATTAAAAAGAGCGATAATACAGACAAATGAGTAAGCTTAAACAAAATGAGCAGGGTTTTATACCTATGATGATTACTATTCTGCTCATCATCGTAATAGTCCTCTATCTGACATACATGCAGGTCGCCAAGGCCCAGCATTAGCTTGCAAGTTTGCTGGTGAATTGAGACAATTTCGTCATGGCGGACCAAAAACATGTACTTATTTTGTCATCGGCTGAAACAGCAGAACTCATCGGTTACAATAATGAATTTGTCGATGCAGTGGGCATGGGATTGGGTAACCAGGTCAGCGTAGAGTGGCACCATTATCGAGATATACGGATTGATTTCGAGACTGGCAAGATTCAGACAAGCCTGCTATCTACCGGAAAACAGATAGACTCATTCGACTTCGTCTACTTCAAGTCGTATTTTCGCTATGCGGAACAAGCGGCAGCGGTTGCGGCCTGCCTTCATGAAAAACACGTACGATTTGTGAGCAGCGAACTACTATCGTATCTATCCGTGACTAAATTGACACAGTTTGTGCGTCTGGCTCAGGGCGGCATGCCCATAGCTCCGACAACGTACATGCCGAACGAACGGTATGTTGAGCATTACGATGAGATAATCACTTCCTTCGGCAGCCCGTTCATATTTAAAGCAACTAATGCCAAGGGCGGTGCCGACAACTATCTTATCCACTCAAAGTCTGAGCTGGAAGATGCTCTAAACGACACCGAGGATAAGAATTTTGTTGCTCAACAATTTATTGAAAATGAGTATGATCTGAGGGTTCTAGTAGCGGGGGAGCAAGTTCGCATGGTTATCAAACGCTCACGTAGCACGGGCACGCATCTGAATAATACTTCGCAGGGTGCTCGGGCGGAGCTACTAGATGTCTCAGAAATATCGACTACCGACCAAAAACTTGCACTACGAGCCGCAGGACTCATGAAAAGAGAAATTGCCGGTGTTGACCTTATGTTTGAGAGAGGTACTGGTCGCTCAATTATTCTAGAGGTAAATGCGAGCCCACAGGTTGCTACGGGCGCGTACACAGAAGAAAAGATTGCCGTATATTGCGAATTATTTCAAAATATGTTAAAATAGGAGAATGGTAACAAAATTGTCTGACAATAGCGCGTCTGATACCCGAACAATTATCGGTAGGGCTGAAAAAATTGACCTGCTCGATTTTAATGTGACTAACGTACCTGCTAAGGTAGATACCGGTGCAGACAGCAGCTCTGTATGGGCAAGTAGCATCACTGAAGAAGCAGATGTGCTCACATTTGTATTATTTGCGCCTGGGTCACCCTTTTCCACCGGCAAAACAGTCCAACTTCATAAACCGCACTATACACAGACCCGCGTGGAAAATTCATTCGGTCACAGCGAGACACGCTATAAAATTAAGCTTCGTATCCGTATAAAGGGCCGCGTGATACGTGCCACGTTTACGCTATCTGATCGTTCGGCGAAGACATACCCGATATTGCTCGGTCGGCGTTTGCTCCGTGGAAAATTTCTCGTTGATGTCAAAGGCGGTCAGCCCCTAACTGAGAAGGAAGCGGCTCACAGTGATGTGCTCGATCAGGAAATGTACGCTAGTGAGGATAAAAAGGCCCAGCAAGGACCGAATAGTTCAGGTCTAAGAATTGCCATATTATCCAAGGGCCCAGGTAATTACTCGACGAAGCGGCTCAAAGAAGAGGCGTTGTCACGCGGCCACAGCGTCCGTATCATTAACTACGCCAAGTGTTATGTTACTCTCGAGAGCAACAAACCGGTCGTTCGCTACAGGGGAGAAGAGCTGAAGAATATTGATGTTATTATTCCGCGGATTGCAGCAAACTTGACCAGCTATGGCTCGTCTATAGTCCGGCAATTTGAAATGCAGAATGTGTTTACGACGACAGCTTCGATTGCGCTCGTTCGTTCGCGTGATAAACTGCGCAGCACACAGCTGCTTGCCAAGGCTGGTGTCGGTATCCCGAAGACTGTGTTTGCGCGCGAGACGGCTGATTTAGAAGACGTACTCGATCAGGTGGGCGGTGCGCCGGTTATCATAAAGGTAGCCCGCGGGACGCACGGCAAAGGAGTTGTACTGGCGGAAACGCGCAAAGCTGCTTTGGCTGTGATGCAGGCATTCTACGTCGAAGGTGTGAGCTTTATCGTACAAGAAAACGTCGTCGAAAGTGCTGGCACAGACATACGCGCATTCGTAGTCAACGGCAAGGTCGTGGCGAGCATGAAACGGCAAAGCCTCGATGGAGATTTTCGTTCAAATCTTCACCAGGGTGGCGAAGGAATCCCGATTCGGCTAACAGAAGAAGAGCGACGGACTGCGCAAAGGGCTGCAAAAGAAATGGGCTTACCTATATGTGGTGTTGACATGATGCGAAGCAATCGAGGACCGCTCGTACTTGAAGTAAACTCAAGCCCAGGTTTCGGTATCGAAAAGGTCACAGGGCACAATGTAGCAAAAAAAATTATTGAATATGTGGAGCAGCATGCCAAAAGTGGACGACGCAAAGACAAAGTCGGCGCCTAGCAAAAAGCCAGGGTATATAAAGGGGTTATTAATTACGGG
>CAJDUE010000016.1_pt1 | contig 14389 bp, 12 predicted proteins | sample 7390401 | NCBI WGS metagenome assembly CAJDUE01 (sample SAMEA7055667, study PRJEB34461) | soil metagenome | biome: terrestrial ecosystem; feature: Peninsula; material: soil | place: Antarctica | collected 2016
CGTAACGAACCCGGTTGGGTTCCAGGGACGCGATGTCATGGTGCAGCTATACACAGCCTTTGCGCCGCTTATCCACATCGGTGCGCTCGAGCGTACAGCCGAGCAGCTCGACCTTGACCTTATAGCCGTCGCGGCGGAACCGTTTGCGGTCGCGCGGTCAGTCATTGGCAACGACGACTCGGCGAATATGAGTGCCGTTCTCATGGATGTTGGTGGTGGCACGACGGATATCGCGGTTATAAATGATGGTGGGGTGCAGGGTACCAAAATGTTTGGCATCGGCGGACGTGCCTACACGCGTTCGGTTGAACGCTACCTGAATGTTGATTTCGAGGCGGCTGAGCAGCTCAAACTGGGACTGTCAGACGGCAATACACCGAACCGCCAGGTGCCAGCGGTCGAAAAGGCGCTCAGCAAAACACTTGATGTCTGGATGAATGGCATAGAACTAGCGCTGGCTGAGTTTACGAAGCTCGACCATCTGCCGCACAAGATTTACTTCTGTGGTGGTGGCTCATCACTTCAGATGCTCGTTGACCGCTTGCACGATACGGACTGGTACACGAAACTGCCCTTTACCCGTAAACCCGTCATCGAGCACATTCATCCGGAACAGGTGGTGGGTATCACAGACCTCACGGGTAAGATTACTGACCATACCTTCATAACAGCCATGGGTTTGCTCCGTGTCGGGCTCGATACAGTACAATATACGGGTAACAGCGGTGATACCGTGAAAGAAAAGCTAGATAGGATACTGCATGTCTAAGCAAACGAACCCCAAAAAACCTCTCAAACTTGATACCATGGGCAAAACGAACGCGCCCAAGATAACGACACTGAACGGCACGAAGTCCAAAGAAACCATCTATATCGATGTAGACGATGAAATCACTACCATCATAGAGAAAGTATCGGCTGCCCGGGGTGATATAGTGGCGTTAGTATTGCCGAAGCGTGCAAGTGTGCTACAGAGCGTCGTTAATATGAAACTGCTGAAACGTGGTGCCGACGATGCGAGCAAGAATCTGGTGCTTATCACAAATGAAACGGGCCTGATGCCACTGGCCGGGCTGGTAGGAATGTTTGTTGCCGAAACGCCGAGCAGTAAACCCAGCGTTCCACCGGCACCGCAAGCACCGAGTGACGAGCCGGAAAGTATCGAAGAACCAGTCGATGTGAGTGAAGGCACGAGTCATGAATTTGACCCAAGTGCAGCTGCCGCCGTTCCTATTGGCGTCCTCGCGGCGTCTCAGGGCCTTGACGTAGAAACGATTACGCTCGACGACGAACCATTTGCCGAGAGTGCTGCCGCACTCGAAGACGTCACGCCAGTCAAAAAAGACAAGAGGCTCAAAGTACCGAGTTTCAATAAATTCCGCGTGCGTCTGGTGCTGATAGCAATCGGTATAATCCTGCTCGTCGCCGGTTGGGTTCTGGCCGCAATCGTGTTGCCAAAAGCGACTATTGCCATTACGACAGATAGTTCGACGGTAACGTCAAACTTACCGGTGACTCTCGATACGGCCGCCAAGCAAGTCGACACTACCAATAGTATCGTACCAGCCATCGCACAAACCACGCAGAAATCGGATACACAGCAAGTCCCCACTACCGGTGAGAAAAACAACGGTGATAAAGCTACCGGCACTGTGACACTTGAATCAAGCGTCTGTGCACTCCCAGCAAAAAAACCAGCAGATATTCCAACCGGTTCTACGGTAACCTCCAATAGCCATACCTACTTCACCCAAAAAAATGCTACATTCTCTAACCCGACCTTGAATAGTAGCGGAACTTGCCTCGTATACACAAGCAATGTCGTCAGCATCATTGCCCTTAAGACTGGCTCGGACTACAACACCGCCAGTTCGTCGGCTTCATTCACTGGTCCAAACGGTTCGACCGGCACCGGTTCAGCCGATGGCGGCACCGACGTTATAATAAAGATTGTTGCACAGAGTGATATTGATGCCGCGAAGGCAAAAATAGCAGCGCAGGACACGGCCCAAGTCAGACAAGATCTGCAGGCTGTTCTAAAAGGAAAGGGCCTTATGCCGGTTGACGCAACATTCCTGGCCGGCGACCAGCAGGTCACGACCAGTGCTAACGCTGGCGATACCGCCGACACCGTCACCGTAAACGCGACAACGACCTACAGCATGCTTGGAGTGAAAGAGGGTGACCTCAAACTGCTTATTACAAACACCATCGCGGATAAAATAGATTCCAAACGCCAAAAGATACTCGACGATGGTATCGCCAAAGCTCAGTTTAGCGAGCAAAACCCTGGCAGCGTTGCGAGCGCGGTAGTGACGATGAAGGTCAAATCAGTCATCGGCCCATCCATAGACGTGTCTGCCATCAAGAAACAGATTGCTGGCAAAAAAGCAGGCGACATCCAGGACTCCCTGAAACAGAGCCCCGATATCACTGATGTATCAGTCCATTACAGCCCCTTCTGGGTCACTAGAGTGCCAAGTAACATAGACAAAATCACGGTCAAGATAGACGGGCAAATTAAAAACTGATCCCTATGACAGCAGAATACTTTCTCGCGATAGATTACGGTGAAAAGCGCGTCGGTATCGCAGTCGCGCACGAAATAGCGCGCTTGCCTCGGCCACTCCTTACGGTGGCGAACGACGTTGAACTTCAGGGTAAAATCATACAGATTATCCATAACGAAGGCATTAAACTTGTTGTTGTGGGGCTGCCTCGCAATATGGACGGAAGCCTCGGCTTTCAGGCTGAGTCAGTGAAACAGTTTGTTGGTGAACTCGCGGCAAAGATTGACCAGCCTATCGTATTTATAGAGGAGACCCTGAGTAGTGTCGAGGCGAGCAAGCAGACCGATGCGGCGACGTTGAAACGAGTCGGTATCGATGCCGCAGCCGCCGCAGTGATATTGGGGCGCTACCTTGCTGAACATCCTGAGGGAGGTGAGACAACGAATGAAATATAATATCTATCAGACGAAGCAGACGCATATACGCGCATGGAAGTGGCTATTTGTGACGGTCGTGGCAGCCCTGCTCATCGGTATCATCGTCGTCATTGTCGGCGCCCGTTATCTATCGGTCGAGCTACAAGCTGTCAGTGACAATACCCAGACCCAAAACGCTACCATCTCAGCGGGTATGTCGACGTCAGATATAGGCAAAACACTCCATAAAGAAGGCCTGATACGGAGCGAATGGGCATTCAGTTGGTATGTACGGACGCGTCACGCAGCGCAATATTTACAAGCTGGCACATACGCAATAAGCCCGAGCCAGACCACGCAACAGATTGTATCTCAACTGACGCATGGCAAGGTAGCTACCGACTTAGTCACCATCGCTCCGGGCCTAAGAATTGACCAAATACGGACGTCATTAATAAAACAGGGCTACACAGCTGAAGTGGTTGATGCTGCCCTGGCACCGGCGCAGTATGAAAACATGTCTGTTCTTGCAGATAAGCCGAAAGGGTCTAACCTCGAGGGCTATCTCTACCCTGATTCATTCCAACGAACTAGTAATACGAAGCTCAAGACAATCATAGAAGAGTCACTTCTAGAGATGGATAAACACTTGACGGCGGACATCCGCACTGGCTTCAAGAGCCATAATCTCACCGTGTATCAAGGCATTACACTTGCATCCATCGTTGAACAGGAGGTCACCAAACAGTCGGATCGTACTCAGGCGGCACAGGTGTTTTTGAAGCGAATCTCACTCGATATGCCGCTAGGCAGTGACGTCACGGCTTTCTACGGGTCTGAGCTAGCCGGTGCCGGCAAAGATGTGACCTACGACTCACCGTATAATACTCGTCTACATGCTGGTTTGCCGCCGACGCCTATCAGTAATGTCAGCGAGAGATCTTTAGATGCAGTTGCACATCCGGCTAATACCGATTGGCTCTTTTTCGTTGCGGGTGATGATGGCACGACATACTTCTCCAACACACAGGCCGAACACGACGCACTTACAGCCAAATATTGTCACAAACTCTGTCAATGATAGCAGGCTGAGAGAGGCTCACGGGCTTGCGACTATTGACTCGTTTTGGTACTATACAGGGGAGGTAATTTGCTTGTGAATATAGTTTTACTAGTAGTTACCTTATTCTTATCACACCCAAACAACATAGAACAAACGGTCTTTCATAGAAAAGATCATCGTAATATCAAGTAAGCGTGATAAAACAGGTGATAGTGCTCAAGGAGCCTATCTATCAGGAGAATCGTCATTAGTACAAGTCACACGGAGTCTCTAGCGGCTCAACTGCTCGAAAAACGGCGTCTACAAGCGAGTGGCCGCCTTAAGAAAGTCCTGAAGCGTAAGACAGTCCAAAAACGCCTAGTTCGTTTTGGGCTCGTTGGTGCTAACGTCGTACTACTCATCGCAGTAATCGGTTTCGTTTCGATAAGCTCCCATGAAAACCACACCAGTGCAGCCACCAGTGCTGCACTTTCTCTTGATGGGAAAAATGCAGGGGTTGCCGCTAGCCCTGTCGATAGGGTAACAACCTACGATGTCGCCGCCAATGTGGCGCAAGCGGTCAAACTTGATGAAGTAAACGCCGTCAACAATCAGGCACAGAGTGCCCGTGGCGCCGTATCCATGAGTACCACCGATACGACGATTGCTGCGAAGCCTCAAGTAGTCAATACGCCACTCAAAAGTTGGCGCGATATCCAAGATTACACGACAGCCGCGGGTGATACTGTCGCCTCCATTGCCCAGAAATATGGTGTCAGTTCTGACAGTATCCGATGGTCAAACAGCTTAGCGGGCAATAGCGTTAACGAGGGAACAAAGCTTGTTATTCCGCCGATGGACGGTATCATCGTGACCATCGTAGCTGGCGATACACCACAGAGTCTTGCCGCCAAATATCACGCAAGTGTTGACCAAGTTACCCAAGCGAACGATGCTGAGACGGGTGGTCTTGCCATCGGGCGTCGAGTTATCATTCCGTCTGGCCAAATAGTAGCAAGGAGTATCACTCGCTCAACGAGTGCTATTGGCTTCTTTGCGCCAAAGTATGGGAGCAATGGCTATGACTGGGGCTGGTGTACGTGGTATGCCGCAGCTCGTGCCGGGGCGCCGGGTAACTGGGGCAATGCTAATACATGGGCGTACTATGCACGGCTGAGCGGTTGGAGAGTGAGCTCAACGCCAACGGCTGGTGCCATTCTTCAGACACCTAGTGGCTGGGCGGGGCATGTTGGCATCGTCGAAGAAGTCTATGATAACGGTACCATGAAGATAAGCGACATGAACGGCATCGCAGGCTTCGGTCGCGTGGGTTATGCGGTGGTTCCCGTAACACACTATCCAAACTTCATTACACGCAATTAATCTAGAGAGTAAAGGCCCTTAGCTGGCCTTCGAATAGTATTCAAGATACCAGCTCCTACCGTCTTGAAGCCGGTAAAAAGCATCGGTTCGCTTTGCCATTGCGACTATGAATGTGAGATATGATTGTGAAAGGTTATAATACCTACACAGTGAAATTTATCGATACAGCCGAGGTGCGAGTAGTGGCAGGTATGGGTGGCGATGGCCGAACCTCTTTTCGACATGAGAAATTTATCGACCGTGGTGGTCCTGATGGTGGTGACGGTGGCCATGGAGGTAGTGTCATTTTCATTTGTAGCCGTAACCAAAATACGCTCATGAGCTTTCGTTATCACAAAGATTTGGTTGCAGATGCAGGCGGAAATGGTGGCAAAACACGGCGTCACGGTCGGAGCGGCAAAGATATGCAGGTTTTCGTCCCTGTCGGAACCATTATTTACGATGGCGACGAGATGTTGGTGGATCTCTCGGCAGATGAGCAGTCGTTTGTTGTTGCAGCCGGTGGACGTGGTGGTTTCGGCAATGCGCACTTCGTGAGCTCTGTCCGTCAAGCCCCAAAATTTGCTGAACCTGGAGGTGAGGGTGAGGCGCGAGATCTTCGGCTAGAGCTCAAGCTTATCGCCGATGTCGGACTGGTCGGTTTGCCAAACGCAGGTAAGTCGACTCTTTTGTCGGTTGTCAGTAATGCGCGCCCCGAAATAGCGGATTATCCGTTTACGACACTGACACCAAATCTTGGCGTCGCAGATGTGCAGGGCGCGGGTAGCCTGCTAATCGCAGATATACCAGGTCTCATTGAGGGTGCGGCCGAGGGTAAGGGTCTAGGTGATGAGTTTTTGCGCCATGTTGAGCGCACGGCCGTTCTGCTCCACCTCGTTGACGTGACGAGCAATGACATCGTAGCAGATTATCGAACAATTGAAAACGAAGTGAAAGCGTACTCTGTTAAATTGGCAACCCAGGTGAAAATAGTCGTTTTGACTAAAACAGATCAAAGCCTGCCGGAGCTCATTGATGAGGCCAAAAAGACACTTAAAAAGACACTGCCAAAGGGTGCGAAATTATTCGCCATTTCGGCCCAAGCCCATCAAGGGCTGAAGGAACTGTTGTATGCGACTTACGAGCTTGTGACGACTGAACGTGCCAAAGCTGCAGCGCTTGAGGCAGCGGAGAAACCGAATGATGGACTCCCGGTGTTGACATTAGCCGAAGAGACCGGCTGGACGGTCGAGCAACAAGAAGGTGTTTTTGTGGTACGTGGAGCGAAAATTGATGCATTTTCTTCTCGTACTGATTTTGAAAACGATGAATCGATTGCCAGACTACGGCACATCATGCGTAAAAATGGCATATTCCACGAACTCGCCCGCAAAGGCGTTAAGCCGGGTGACGCGATTCAACTGAAATCCGGTAGAATCAATTTATAAAACAGAGCGCTCAAGTATTCAGCGTTCTAGCTTTTTCCTCACCGTGCTACACTGGCAATATGGCTAAGGAGAAAGTGAATCAAACATTTTTTTGGTACGACTTGGAAACGACCGGTATAAATCCGCGCGAAGACCGAATAATGCAGTTTGCCGGACAAAGAACCGATATACAACTTGAGCCGATTGGTGAGCCGGTCAATGTACTCGTCCGACTTAGTGAAGACATCTTGCCAGCCCCGGACGCTATTTTGCTCACCGGTATCACACCCCAGCACACCATAACAGACGGTGTCAGTGAAGTGGAATTTTTGCAACTGTTTCAAGAACAGCTAACAGTTCCGGGCACGATTTTCGTCGGGTTCAACAGTATACGGTTTGATGACGAATTTATGCGCTATATAAACTACCGAAATTTCTATGATGCCTACGAGTGGCAATGGCAAGACGGCCGCAGTCGCTGGGATCTGTTGGATGTCATTCGTATGACGCGAGCCTTACGTCCACAGGGCATAAAATGGCCGGTCGTAGACGGGAAGCCAGGTAATCGACTTGAGCTGCTCACCAAAGCCAATGGCATCGCTCATGATGACGCCCACGACGCATTCGCTGACGTGCGAGCGACCATCGCACTCGCAAAACTTATCCAGAGTAAACAACCGAAATTATTCCAGTGGTTACTTGAATACCGTGACAAAGCCAAAGTGAAGTCACTCGTCGACACGGGCGAGCCATTCGTATATAGCAGTGGAAAATATGATAACGACGCAGAAAAAACGACTGTAGCCGTACAGCTTACAGCTCACCCGAAAAGATCTGGTTCGTTAGTGTACGATTTACGCTACGACCCGACACCGTTTTTGGCCATGTCACCGAAAGAATTGGTGGAACGTTGGCGTTGGACAAGTGAGCCCGATGCGCCGGAACGTCTACCGGTGAAGACGATGCAGTATAACCGCTGTCCGGCCGTCGCGCCACTGAACGTGTTGGAACCTAGCTCGCAGAAACGTATCCAGGTTGACCTTGCTGAGGTCGCTAAGCACCGTGAAATACTGCGTGAAAACCCCATGTTTACCAAAAACATACTTTCTGCCCTTGAAATGTTGGATAAAGAACAAGACGCTCGCCAAACTTCTACGCCCCTGCCAGTCGATGCACAGCTATATTCAGGAAATTTTTTCAGCGATCATGATAAAACTACCATGTCGGTAGTGCGGGCAGCCAAACCAGAGGAGTTGAGCGAACTGTCGGACGGTTTCCATGACCCACGGCTGAAACAGCTGCTGCCGCTCTATAAGGCACGTAATTTCCCACAAGCACTTTCGGACGAAGAGCAGGTTGATTGGGAGGCTCATCGCTACCATTGGCTAATGGACGGTGGTACCGAAAGCCGTCTGTCGCGCTATATGCACCGACTGTCACAGTTGGCAGAGTCAACTCAAGATAGCCAAAAAAGATATCTGCTCGAAGAGCTGCAGCTCTATGCAGAAAGCATCATCCCCATCACCGATAATGAGTAGTCCTGGCTAGAACTGACGGTACTGTAGAATAGTTTCGAAAATACGAGTAGCGCGTACGTCGGCCCGGCGTACGTCGAGGTACGTGGCAACCTCACGCCATACAGATAGAATGAGTGCCAAAAGAGTACTAGCCAGCACTATATACAGCCAAGATGTAAAACTGAGTTGTATTGTCGTCCCTGGCACTTGGCCTAGTACAATGATCTCTTGCATATTACCACCTCAAAGAGTTTATGAAGTGGATTATAACAAGAATTTATCTAGAAGGCAAGAATATTGTAAAAAATGCTTATGCTCTAGACTGCCCGCTTTTTTTGCCGCGCAAGGTAGACAGCCTCTCTCTATTCATCAGTGCTATGAACGTTGCCGTGAAGAAGGCGGTTACCGCAACTGATAGCTGCCACACCGCCGCGTGCTGCCAACCCAGATAAGCTGCTACGGTGTAGAGTACTATGGCAACGACATCATATGCCCACTGAGCAATCGGATGTTTGGGAAAAATAAGTTGCATGACTTTACCACCGTGATCGAGTAGGTATTCACGCAGATCCTTCGCCCATTTGTTGTTTATACTGAGCAGCCCGAGCCCAGCCAGTGCCAATGGGATCCCTCCCGGTCCAGGCAACCAACCGGTCGCGAGTGCGGCTAGAATAAGTAGATATCCTGCTGTATCGGTTACTATCCGTTTCGTTTGCTTCTGAAATATCATACGTTAGGGATAGTATACGCTCCACTTGCAATATATCTATTTAGTCATACAATAAAACTTATACAAATGGCGAGACAGACGAAAAACCCACCAAGATCAAGTAGAGAAACAAACGAAAATATTGCGCGAGCTGCGCAACTGCCTGGCGGCTATCTTTGGTCGGAATTACGTGTGGGGAGAATAGTTGACCTTGAGCGGAACCTTGATTGGGACGATTATCAAAAGAATCTGGGCGCCTTAAACCAGAGGCGTGGGACGGCGTTAGTTACGGGCCAGATGGCGATTCATTTCGTAAGCGATGTAGAAATGCGTACCATGATATTGAGTAAATATGAAAATGCTGCGCGTGATCGGAAACTAGCCATCGGGATTTATAGAGGTATGGCCAGTAGATTAAGGGAGTTTATACTAACCGAACAAAGGTTTGCGAGCCCTAGATATAATCTACCAACCCATCAAGCAGGTAGTGAGCTATACGGGCAACGCGGTGGTCACAATCAAGAGTTTTATGAGGCGCCGCACTTTTCGCCGACGGTCGTGTCAACAAGACGCGGTTTGGTTGGTTACGATCACAATAAAATGGGCTTAGACCTGCAAGATAACTCGTTCCTCTTCACAGAAAGAGACGTAATTGTCGGCTACCTCAGGAGGGAGGAGCGACTTAACGTGAACCTTATTCGCCCGGACTGGTCTCCACACGTTACAAATTTTCATGTAAAGGATCATTTGCGAGCAGGTGATTTAGCATGGCGTCTACCGATTGACCAGCCTACAGAGCTACTGGTAGGAGCAGCGAAACCTATTAGTGATAAATAACGCAAAACTGTGTTATAATCAGCAAAATAAGGAGTCTGCATAGTGGTTCGCTCAGGAGAATTTTATAAATCGCTGCAAATATACCGTCCAGTCATCGTCGATCAGCGCCTGGGTCGTTTCCTTGTGTCAGTTAACCAGATCGGGTTAGAAGTTTTTCCACCGGAAACGTCGGTTTTAGTGGACAGCCCTTTTGATCTCAACTCATTCGAGGATATTACGCGAAATATCGATGAGCCAGGACTTGATTTGCCTAAATATGTAGCAGCGTTGTCATTGGGCATCGGTCGTCACAAACTATATGATGCAGAACAGCTCAAGGTCCCTTTATTGGATAAGCGTATGCCAAGTGCAGATTACAACAAATTACACCGCGCGTTCACACGTATTTCGCCAGATGTGCAATCTAAGATAAAGAGGAAGCCTCAGGTCACGCCTCGGCCTATTACATGGCCAACAGAATTTCAACAAGCCGCATTGAAGTATGATATCCCAGATAATTCTGAACTCGATCTTTCTTTCACTGGTTTAGTATTTATGGTGAATCCAGGTTATGAGTCAAAAGGTCGGGAAATGTCATTGCTACCCGAACTCCCGAGTGCAGAAAACCTCCTTCTACTTGAAGAGATCGAGATAGGCTCTCGTGCACTGCAGGCCGCTAATCCTGATCTTGCGAAACCTATCAGTAAGACAACTATCGAACTACCATTTATTCGTCTCCCAATCGATGCTACGCGAGAGGAGATAAGTGAATTCTACAATCGCGTTCAGAGACTCTTGCCGGTTAGTGTCAAACTCGGCGCTCCGGGAGTAGACCTCTAGAAAAAAACGGATAAAGAGTGTATACTGTACCGACTTATGGTACATGATGAGATAGTAGTGAAGGGGGCGCGAGAGCATAACCTCAAAGATATTGATGTGGTTATACCACGCGAGAAACTCGTGGTTATCACTGGCCTATCCGGTTCAGGCAAGTCTAGTTTGGCGTTCGATACGATATATGCGGAAGGGCAGCGACGCTACGTTGAATCGCTCAGTGCCTATGCGCGACAGTTTTTGGGTGTGATGGAAAAGCCCGATGTCGATCAGATAGACGGGCTCAGCCCGGCTATATCTATCGACCAAAAATCAACCAGTCGTAATCCGAGAAGCACCGTCGCGACTGTGACAGAGATTTACGATTACCTACGTCTCCTGTTCGCGCGCATTGGTATACCGCACTGTCCTGTCTGCGGCGATCCAGTCGTCCGGCAGACGGCAGCGAACATTATCGACAAGGTTGAAGCTCAACCTAACGGTGCGCGTTTGATGATACTTGCGCCTATCGTAGCTGACAAAAAAGGTGCCTTTGAGCATATACCCGAGGAGTATTTGCGAGCTGGCTTTGCACGCGTGCGTGTCGATGGTGTCATTTATGCACTCGATGAATTCCCAGAACTCGACAAAAACCTCAGGCACAACATACAAATCGTCATCGACCGTCTGGTGAATGACACGGATTCGCGGGCACGCTTGGCCCAGAGTGTCGAGCAAGCGCTCGACGTCGCAGAGGGCAAACTACTAGTGCTTAATGCTGATACGAATGAGGAATCGAGTTATAGCCTGATGTATGCCTGTCCGAACCATCCAGAAGTCGGCATCCCAGAGCTTGAACCACGCACCTTCAGTTTCAATAGTCCGCAAGGTGCCTGCCCGGTTTGTACCGGTCTAGGGAGCCGGCTCGTAGTTGACCCGGAGTTGGTCATACCGAATGGCCGCCTGACGATTGCCGAGGGCGCAATCCGTCCCTACAACCGCATTAACATGGATAACTGGTATATCAAAAAACTCCAAGCTGTCGCAGATAAATACAGCTTCAGCTTACATGAACCAACCGCAAAGATCAGCGCCGCTAATATGCAACGGATTATGTTTGGCACGGACGATGATGTGTATAGCGTCAGCCTTGGCAGCGGCCGTTCATTCAATACAACCTACGAAGGTGTTGTGCCGAACCTCGAGCGGCGGCACAAGGAGACCGAGAGCGAGTTCATGCGACGAGATATTGAACGCTTCATGCAGCAGAAGCCCTGTAGCGGCTGCCACGGTTTGCGTCTTAAACCAGAAGTACTCGCGGTGACGGTTGCCGGCAAATCTATTATGGATATCTGTGATTTATCGATTGATGATGCGCTCGAGTACTTCAAAACGCTCACTCTCAATGACCTTGAAATGAAAATAGCGAAGCTGGTTTTGAAAGAAATTGCTGCCCGTTTGCAGTTTTTGCAAGATGTTGGGCTCAACTACCTGACACTCCTACGTGGTGCGACGACACTCAGCGGCGGAGAGGCACAACGCATCCGCCTAGCAACCCAAATTGGTTCAGGGTTGATGGGTGTGCTCTATGTATTGGACGAACCCAGTATCGGTCTGCACCAGCGAGACAATGGTCGGCTTATCGCTACGTTGAAACGGCTGCGTGACCTTGGCAATACGGTCATCGTGGTCGAGCATGATGAAGACACCATACGTACGGCAGATTTCCTACTAGACATTGGTCCTGGCGCGGGCATACACGGTGGTCACGTCGTTGCGCAGGGCACGCCGGATGAAGTCGAGAATACAACCGAAAGTATCACTGGTCAATTTCTGAAGGGTACTCGTAAAATTGCTGTACCCACCAAGCGGCGCAAGGGCAATGGCAAAACCATCAGCATCGTTGGGGCGCGCGAAAACAATTTGCAAAACATCACCGTCGATATCCCGCTTGGCAACCTTGTGGTCGTGAGTGGGGTCAGTGGTTCGGGCAAATCAAGCCTTATCAATGACATCCTCGCCAAAGAGCTGCAGGCGCGGTTGCACCATGCTAACACTGTACCCGGGAGACATGATGACATTCAGGGTATCGAGAATCTTGACAAAGCTATTATCATCGATCAGTCACCTATCGGCCGGACGCCACGCAGCAACCCTGCCACCTACACAGGGCTGTTCACGCCCATCCGTGAATTGTTCTCAAGCGTGCCAGAGGCAAAACTACGTGGTTACTCACCGGGGCGTTTCAGTTTTAATGTTAAGGGAGGTCGCTGCGAAAACTGTTCTGGCGATGGCATCATCAAGATTGAGATGCATTTTCTCCCGGATGTCTACGTACCATGTGAGGTTTGCCACGGCAAACGCTACAACCGTGAAGCACTCGAGATTCACTACAAGGGGAAAATGATTTCTGATGTACTAGAGATGACGTGCGAGCAAGCACTCAATTTTTTTGAAAATATACCAGCCATCGCCCGCAAACTGCAGACGCTCGTTGATGTCGGACTCGGCTACATCACTCTTGGGCAGCCTGCTACGACATTGAGTGGCGGAGAAGCCCAACGTATCAAACTAGCCAGTGAGCTAAGTCGTCGCCCAACCGGCCGTACTCTGTATATCCTCGATGAGCCGACAACTGGGCTGCATATGGCAGACGTTGAAAAGCTATTACATGTCCTCCATGCGCTCGTCGAAGCAGGCAATAGCATGGTGGTTATTGAACATAACCTCGACGTCGTGAAATCAGCCGACTGGGTTATAGATATGGGGCCTGAGGGTGGCAATGCCGGCGGCTTCATCGTAGCCGAAGGTACACCCGAGCAAATCGTCAAACATGCCACATCCTACACCGGTCAATTCTTGAAACGGATGCTATAACAGCATCGGCAGACCGCTTACTTACGAGATAATTTAGCCATGACTGAGGCACGGATTTTGGGGTCTTTGAAAGCGTGATAGAGCGTTGGTACTAATGTGACGAGAACGACGCCGATTAGTACTGGTTCAACGTACTTATCTATCCCTGGTATGCGGCTGCCTACGAAGTAGCCGAAAAGTATTATGAGGATTGCCCAGACTATATCACCGATAGCATCGAAGACAAAAAACTGTTTGTAATTCATACTGCCCGCTCCGGCGGTCACGGGCGCAAATGAGCGCACGACGGGTATAAAGTGCGAGAGCAGCATCGTTTTGGTACCGTATTTTTCATAAAACTGCTCTGCTTTCATGATGTATTCGTGCCGGAAAACAAGGCTATCTTCTTTCTTGAACAGACGTGGGCCAAGTTTTCGGCCGATGTGGTAGCCGGTATTATCACCGGCAATGGCGGCAAGTGCAACGATAATGATTGCCCATACTGCCGAAAGCTGCCCAGCGGCAGCGAGTATGCCTGCACTGAGTAGGAGGGTATCACCCGGCAGGAAAAAACCGACCATCATACCGGATTCGGCGAAGACGATCAGACCTATCAGTAGCAGACCACCAGTCTGGACGAGGTGGGTTACGTCAAACATGTGTACCATTGTACAGTATTTCGTTTTCCCTGTGCTGAGAGACACATATGATAGCCCAAATGTTTTCGTCTTGAGCCAAAATGTGCTATACTCTACCCCTGAACAAGACTGATTAATGAGAGGAAATTCTGCATGTCTGATAGTATCACTCTGGAAGTAGCTGCCCGCGATACGCTGGGGAAAGCTGTAAAACGTTTGCGTAAGGACGGAATTGTGCCAGCCGTTATCCATGACCATGGCAAGCCGTCGTTACACGTGCAGG